>Ga0307515_10000836_pt1 | contig 70875 bp, 83 predicted proteins | sample 17_EM_MG_FD_194513 | JGI IMG/M metagenome (GOLD analysis project Ga0307515, IMG submission 194513) | Populus trichocarpa ectomycorrhiza microbial communities from riparian zone in the Pacific Northwest, United States - 17_EM | ecosystem: Host-associated > Plants > Roots > Unclassified | place... | reverse complement strand
CCTTGTTAACATCTACCTCGCAGTCTCAGTACCATAGCTATTGTCCCATTGTTTGGGGAGATAGGGACAGCGAGATGAACTGTTGGATGGGCGACGAAAAAGTCCCGCTCCCGGACTTGAACACGCAAAACCCACAAGTCCAAGCTGGGTACGGGGACTGGATCGAGAATCTCGTCAAGGAATATTCGATCGACGGTCTCCGTATTGACGGTGTGCACCCTGCTTTCCTATTCGTTGCCCTTCAATCTCAACTTTTTCTTCAGCTGCAAAACATGTGAACAATGACTTCTGGGGCATGTTCTGTAACAGCGCTGGCGTTTTCTGCATGGGTGAAGTCTTCGGAGACGACGTCACCCTTGCGTCACAATACCAAGGTCCTGGAACATTGGACTCCATCCTCAACTTCCCCGTGTACAACGCTCTCGTTGAGGCTTTCAAACTCCCCGGTAATGCCAACACCACCGGGCTGGCTCATGCCCATGACGCTATGAAATCTACCTTCAGAGATGTCACAGTATTGGGCAACTTCTTGGAGAACCAGGATCTTCCCCGCTGGCACAGCCTTTCCGTTGACCCCCAGAGCTTATAGTGCGTTCTACCTATCCTTGTGGCTGGCGGTGGTCGCGTGACTCACTTTTTTTATATACTTTAGTAACGCCATGGTTTTTAACTTCATGTCCGACGGTATTCCTGTCGTCTATTACGGGCAAGAACAGTCGTTCTCTGGTAGCGCCGACCCTGTGGGCCTCCCTCCTTTAATTTCCCAGAACTGCATTCTCATAGGCGCTTCATATAGATGAACCGAGAACCATTGTGGCCCTCTGGGTACAAGAATACGACAACCTACCAGCTTATCACGACGCTCAACAAGGTATGATTCGGATTCAGGCTCACCTAATTTTGTCACTGCATACTGAACTCCCTGCAGCTCCGCAGCTACATGATCAAGAGTTCTTCCGACTGGCTCACGTCCCCTTCCGAGGTAATCTCTACCTCACCTGTTGGAATCTCTATCATGAAAGGGAACGTCGTCTCTGTCATGACTACCATCGGTTCTCCTGTAAGTTTCTCGCGGAACGGGACTAGAAAATTACTGACTCAGAACCCAGCCTCAAAACGTCAGCATGGGTGTCTACACCCCATTCCCCAACAACACACCACTCACTGAGTAAGCTAGCATCGCTTTGTTTTACTGCCTTGTGTTGACGCATTGGCAGTGTCCTTTCGTGCAAGCAACTCGTTGTCGGTTCAAATCGAACCATCACCGTAGAGTACTCTCTCGGTGGCCACCCAACCGTCCTCGTCCCCTCGGAACTACTGACCGGCTCTGGCCTTTGTGGATACGGTGCCAACGTCTCGACCAGTGCCCGAGGTAACAGTGTCGATAACGGTGGCGCTTCCGCGATGATGCACAATCACAGTCCCATGTTTATCGTCTTCTTTACACTCTTTTTGGGGATTGCGACTCTGTCGCTGTAAATTTTCCTCCCTGTGCTATATTACTGGTCGCACTGTCTTGCGTGTAGTATTACTTACGTTCTGGCCTTGATACAAGGGAATAATCGATACCTGGCCACTTGTAATTACAACTTGTATACCCCACAGTGGGTGGTGCCACAGGATTTGAATCTGAGACTGAAAATCCCCACGTGGGGAGCAGGATCGCGGGCAGGAGATTGCCGTGGCCGTATTTGGCGGTACGCTTGAATCTTGGTCAGGTTTTGTGGAGGGGGACCATCCAGACACTCTCGTCATACGAACGGAACCTTTCTACCCAACCTTTTTTCCAGCCCATCCCCACGACATCATCACGAAAACGGCTTCCAGTGCAGGCGTGACTCCTCGTCGCGCGGAGACGGCCAGCACTCGGGCACGAACTCCTGGCGGTACAATGGACAACAACAATCCACCCAATCCGAACATACACACCATTGTCAAGGCCCAGATTGTGTTCCTCCTCTCCACCCTCACCGAGGATAATTTTGACTTTAATCAAAACCAGATACACACGGTGCGCAACTCCAGATCCTCCTCTACTATCCTTCTACTATTCAAGAGTACACCACTGACGTGTTTCCCCCGTGTTCGCCACAATGATCTCCTGTGCGCAATCGGACCGTCTCTCCACAGCTGGCGGAGCAGCATGGCGTCGGCACTTATCTCCATTTTATCCGGAGACTCATAGTCCATTCCCAAGGCCGGCTTGCCGTGAACGTCACCTACGATACCTCGACCGCGCTCACCTTCCGATTACTCGTGCAAGAAACTCAGAGGCTTGCTCGCGACCCCTACCTCGCCGACCGTTTCAGGGAGAGCGTCGATAAAGGTGAAGGTGACGTGTTTAGGAATTTTGATCTTGGTCGATTCGTGGATCGTGTGGGGTTGCACCCGCTGGAGCAGTTGATTCTTGCCTCCTCCTTCGTTTCGTCTCCCACACAACTATCCCGGAAGGAACTCGAGGGTCAAGCCGCCGCGATCATTCGGAACGAGTTCGAGGACGCCGCCGTCAGTTTGTGCCAACCAATGTCGTTTGAACACGGAGACTTGAACCCGTCTCAGCTCTCCAAGTTGATGGAAAATCTGTTACTCGGACCCTTGGATGATCCCGTGTTGGATGCTGCCCAACGGCAGGCTCTGGTTGTGGCCGCTCAAGCCAAGTTCGGTTCCGAAGTAATTTGGCCCATCCTTCAACACATTTTCCCCTCCATTTCGTAAGTTCGCTGGCGTTCCGTGTTTGTTCCTTTGCCTAACCCCCCCACCAGCCTTCCCCCTGGTTCCACTCTCGTGCAGACCCTGCTAGACTTCGGGCCAGACATTACCAGTGATCCCGATTCCGTTTACGCACTAATGTCGAGGTTCGGCATCACAACCGAGAGCCCGCCGACTGCTGCTCAAGCGATGGAAACCATTTCTTCCCTGTCGCGTGCTGCGGTGGAAGGACGCACCCTTTGTGATGTGAATGCGTTGATGACAGCCTTCACAAGCTTCGTACGTACTCCGTGCTCTATGTTCTTTCCCCCATAATACTGATGACACGTCCCAGAACGCTGACCTGGACTGGGCTGGCATGATCAAATCCTTCGACCTTTCTGATCGATCTGGTGTCGACACACCTACTTTGAAGCTGCTGATCGCCATATTACTCTCTTGTCCTGCAACCGCCAATCCGCACGCTGTTACTGGTTTCTGGCAGGAATGGTCGAATCCGTTGTACCAACTGAGACTCCTGGATGCCCTCCTATCTCTTCCTGCGGACACCTTCAACTTCGTCTCCCTACCCGGACGAAGGATTGTGACTGTGGATGATGTCTCCGGTGCGAGCCCGACCATCAAGTCTTTGGCCGCTAATGTCCAAGGTCATACATGGAACTCTCTGGATCTGTTCGAGGTGCTCGTCAGGCTAGCGGACTCGGACTTGCCGGACATTCGCACCTGCGTCAGGGATATGCTCGACAAGGCTGTCAGAATTAGTGCCGAACTGGTCCATATGGGTCTGCTGCAAGTCCCGGTATGTGTCTCATATCCTCATCACGAATCCCAGTTTCTGATTACAAAATTAGCAAGAACCATGGAACGCGATTCGACTCGAGTACACTCAGAGGCTCCTTGCGATGTTCCTCGGAGGTCACCCCAACCACCAGCTCGTGTTTATGAGGATCTGGCAAATCAAGCCATCGTACCTAACGAACGCTTTCCGCGATTTCTACGAGGAAAATCCCCTAAACATCACCAGAATCCTCGATGTTGCCCAGGACCTCAAAGTCAGCTCACACCCGCTAACAAATCGCAGCCTGTTCCAGTACGAAGTTCAGATCCTTGACTCATTGTTAGAGGTACGGCCATTCACTTTCGCGCTGGACGTTGCGTCCTTGGCGTCTAGGAGAGAGTACTTGAACTTGGACAAGTGGCTCGCGGATAACATTGCTACCCATGGGGCGGAGTTCCTTCACGCGGTCATCACTTTCTTGGATCTCAAGACCGAGAGTGAGAAGGCCACCCGCGTTTCGGACCCTGCGGTGGATCACCGGACCATGCCACTAAACCCTCAGACGATCGCTATATTCCTCCGAGTCTTGCGAAACAGGTAAGCAGACTACTCTTCTTATGACGCGAGTCTCCACTCATGCTCGCCTGGATAGTTCAAGCATCATGAATGAATCGGACGTTGATTACTGCCTCGAAGTCAGGAACGCGTGTCTCCAGATCCACCCCAGGCTCATGAATCTTATGCCCGGCCACGAGGCTGAACCTGGTTTTTCGGTCGTCAGCTACACCGCGGAAATTGAGGCCGAAGTGGATAGCATCTATAAGCAGATGTACGACGAACAGATCAATATCGAGGAAGTGATTGCTTTGTTGCAAAGGACCAAGGCCTCTTCCTCCACTCACGACCACGAAATTTTCTCTTGCATGTTGCACTTCTTGTTCGACGAGTACAAGTTCTTCCAGTCTTTCTACCCGGCGCGAGAGCTAGTCATGACCGGCTACCTCTTCGGTTCCATCATCCAACACAGGCTCGTCGAGTACATCCCCCTCGGCATAGCTATCCGTTACGTCTTAGATGCGTTAAACTGTCCCCCGGAAACCAACCTCTTCAAGTTCGGCATCGAAGCCCTCTCACGTTTCGAATCTCGCCTCTCCGAGTGGCAACCCCTTTGCCAAGCACTCCTCAAAATCCCTCACCTCCACGCCACTCATCCAGAACTCGTAGCTCGCATTCAACGTGCCGTTGCCACAGGAGACCAAACTGCCTCTGCGGCGGACTTGGGCCTTGGCGGCATGCCCATTGTCGAGGCTCCCCCGGTCTTCGCCGCTATCCACGTAGACAAGCTAGAAGGAGAGATGGAAAAGCCGCCCGAAGAGGTCTCCGACAAGATCCTGTTTATCATAAACAACCTTGCTCCCAGCAACTTTGACGCGAAGCTCAGTGACATGAAGGAACAGTTTCAGGATCAGTATGCCCGCTGGCTCGCCAATTACCTCGTCGACCAACGAATTAGCACCGAACCGAACAACCACGACCTCTACCGTCGATTTTTGGATGGGCTGGGCAGGAAGGCGTTGAACAAGTTCATCTTACACGAAACAGTTGCTAAGTCGTACGCGCTCCTCAATTCGGAGAAGACCATGCAGTCCACGACGGAACGCGCAGTGCTGAAAAACGTTGCTAAATGGCTGGGATCCATAACCTTCACCAGGGACCGTCCCGTCAAACACAATAACATCTCGTTCAAAGACCTCCTTATTGAGGGTTACGAGAATGGCAGGTCGATCGTCGCCATCCCTTTCGTTTGCAGGACCCTGGATGGATGCGCGGATTCTACCGTCTTTCAACTCCCTAACCCATGGCTCGTGGCGATTTTGAGCTTGCTCTCCGAACTATATCACTTCGCAGAACTGAAGCTCAATCTCAAGTTCGAGATCGAGATGTTGTGCAATACTCTCGGGATTGACTTCGAAAACATCGAAGCTGCCACCATCCTTCGGAACCGGCCACCTCATCAAGATTCTCTTGCTGGTCTCCCTACGGAATACGCTGCGGGCGATATCAACGCTTTACCTCTCGGTGGGTATGAACATTCGTCTCAAATGCACGAGGAAACCCAAGCCCTTCCGCTCGGTCCAGCATCCTCCTCAGATATATCTCGTGCTTTGGGTCCGCACCTCGACTCCATCCTGTCAAGCATCCTGCTCCACGTCGTGGTCAACCCACAACTTGGCTCGCTGGCAACTAATCACAACTTCAAGAGGGCTGTGCATCTTGCGATTGAGCGCGCAGTTCGTGAGGTTTGTTCAGAGCCACTCCAGTGTTTGGGCACCCCGATCACTAATATCCATTCCTGCAGATCATCTTGCCTGTGGTGGAAAGATCGGTTACAATCGCTGGTATTTCCACTCGGGAACTCGTCATGAAAGATTTCGTCACGGATCCTAGCGAGGATAAGATCAGAAAGGCTGGACACCTCATGGCTCAGAAGTTGGCCGGCAGCCTCGCTCTTGTTACCTGCAAGGAGCCGTTGAGGAGCAACCTCCCTGCTCACATCCGTAATTGTCTCGTAGAGCATGGGTTCTCTGAGGTTTGGCAGCTCCCTTTTCTTGTTGATACGACACTCAACCGCCTGCAGCAACATTTCCCCGAGCAAGTACTCCTATTGCTGACCCAAGATAATGTCGATATCGCCTGTCAAGTTATTGAGAAGATTGCTATGGATCGAGCCGTCGTGGAGATCGACGAGGCTCTCGGGTCTGCCTACGAAGCCAGGCGTACCCATGTAGAGGTTTGCCCCACCAACCGCTGTTACGGATCCCGCTCACTGATCCCTAATAGCATCGATTGGGCCAGCCATTCTCGGATCCAGCCGCTCCTCGACCTCATTTCTCTCAGACACTCCCCGAACCCCTGAGAATAAAAAACCAAGGAGTACAACCTCATCAGGCTGCAGTTTACGAGGACTTCGGTGCGTTTCACTAACCCATCAAAGACACCATCTCATCGCTCTGCACAGACACTAAGCGGAAGGTGGCAAGCCGGCCTGGGTCGACCCTTGCCTTCACCCGTGACCAAGTTGCACTTTATGATGCGACGAACGGCCAAGAAGGGACCAATGGTGGTTACATCAACACGCAGGATGCAATGGAACGCTTCTCCGTGAGTCCAAATCCCCAAAGCGCAGGCCACTCTTCTGTAAACTCACAAAACGCGTAGATCCTTTGCAAGGAACTCGATGCGGCTGTGTTACAATTGCCTTATCAGTCTCTCCCTCAACTACCAGCGAACCACGAAATTCGTCTCCTTGTTCGACAGATCATCTTGCTCGCAGCAGAATCCGCTGACCGCCGTCAGACCCCTCTCCACATGTCTCAGAAGATTGTTCAATTGATGTACAAGACCACCTCGCAACTGGGACGGGAGATTTACGTTGCTATCCTAGACCAATTGTGCCACGCGTTTGAGGAGGTTGCAAAGGAGGCGATCAGCTGGCTGATCTACTCTGACGATGAGGTAAGTTTTAACCCAGATAGGCTCTGGATGCCGTTGACTCGTCTCTAGCGTAAATACGACGTTGCCGTCACCGTTACGTTGCTCAAGGGTGGATTGATCAGTATTCACCAGTTGGATCGGCAACTTGCGAAATTCATGTTTACGCATTCTCGGCCAAGCTTGCTCACATTCACCGCGAACCTCATTCGGGAATGCCTCACATCCGATCCTCCCTTTGCTGGTAGGGATCAATTCCCCTTCTGCCTCGAGGTACTCTCCCAACTTGTCACCGCGGGAAAGGCAAACGAAGAGTAAGCGTGATGTGGTTGTGACGTTGATGGGTGAAACTGACCCTCTCGTAGCGTGCATTTATTACTAAGTGACCTCCAGGGTCCACGGCGGAACGTACAGAAACCGGAACCTGACGTTCTTCGAGGCAAACTCTTCATCTGGTTCCAGCAATGGGTTCAGATTTTCCAGCGTTCATCAACTCCCGAGAAATCATTCGTCCCCTTCATCACCCAACTAACGAAGCAGGGCGTTCTGAAAGTGGAGGATTTGTCATCCCTGTTCTTCCGGGTTTGCGCGGAGGCCAGCGTGGAAGGATACCACAAAAGCATCGCAGCGGGAGATGAAGAGAACGCCTTCCAGTCGCTGGACGCTTGCTCGAGGCTCATTGTATACATCATCAAGTACCACGGTGACGCCTCTGGAGTCAACAACGATCAGGCGAAAGTTCACTACCTGACAAAGATCCTGTCTATCTTTGTACTTGTGTTGGCGAGCTTACACGAGGAGCAAGGGGCAGATTTCCAACAGAAGCCGTTCTTCCGTTTCTTTTCTAGCCTGATCAATGACTTGCATTACATGGAGGCGAACTTCGGGACGGCGTATTTCAATCTCATGATTGCCATCAGGTATTTTTCGCTGCTTACCAGTCCTATTTTTATCTAATTTTGGTATAGCGACACCCTTAGCTCTCTGCAACCCACCATCTTCCCCGGGTTCGCGTTTTCATGGATGTGTCTCATCTCCCACCGAATGTTCATGCCGAAGCTCCTCCTTTCCGAGAACCGAGAGGCGAGTTTATTCAGTCTCGTTTCGGATCACGGCTTCTGACCGCGACTTTAGGGCTGGGCTGCCTTTTACAAGCTACTTCTATTCCTGTTGCGCTTCCTCACGCCGTTCTTGAAAACCGCTGACCTCAAGCCTGCGTCCCGTGACTTGTACAGAGGGACTCTCCGCATTCTTCTTGTTTTGCTTCACGACTTCCCCGACTTCCTGAGCGAGTATTATTTCTCGCTCTGTGACGTTGTTCCTCCACGTTGCATTCAGCTCCGCAACATCATCCTGAGCGCTTATCCCCTCCACACCACCCTCCCAGACCCCCACCGTACCTTAACTACTAACGACTCCGCCTTCGACGTTGGCACTATTCCTCCCATCCTGTCAGATTTTTCATCTATCCTGAAACCTGGGGACCTTCGGGTGTATGTCGACCAATGTCTTCTTGGGAGATCAAACACATCCTTCCCCACAACACTCAAAAATCGTCTGCTCCTCACGACTCCGGTTGAAGACGGATCCGAAACGTACAACTTATCGTTGATGAACGCCTTGGTCATGTACATTGGTGTCTCCTCTGTCGCACAAGCAAAAGCGAGGAGCGGTTCTTCCTTCTTCAACCCAGAAGACCCGGGGGTGGTGTTGATCAAATTCCTTGCAGAAGACTTAGACGCAGAAGGTTAGTAGATCCATCCCCAGGGCCCGGATAGATCGCTCACATTTCAAACTCAGGTCAACACCACCTTCTCAGCGCCATCGTTCTCCATTTGAGATACCCGAATGCACATACCTACTGGTTCCGTTCGTTGATGCTACATCTCTTTGCAGAGATCAAAGTCGGCCACTTTCAAGAGATTGTCACCAGAGTTCTTTTGGAACGCTTCATCGTTCACCGTCCTCACCCTTGGGGAGCTCTCTTCACGTTCATCGAACTCCTCCGCAACCAAGACTATGACTTCTGGAGCAAGGACTTTGTTCGGGAGGTTCCTGAGGTTACAATCCTGCTTGAAAGCGTGAGTTCGCTTCGCGGAAGTTACAGTTGACCCCGCTGATCGTTTGGACCGCCTTTAAAAGGTCGCGAGATCAATCTTCCAGTGATAGACTCATTGCCCTGCTATCGTTGTTCTGCTATCTGTTTTATATATGTGTTTTTCATGGTTTCGGTATCCTCGTTACATCCCACCTGTGTTTTTCTCTTCTCCCATATTTGTAATGTATCAACATCGTCCTTCAAAAGGTTTTCGAAAGGCACCACCTTACAATACCTTCACAGATGCCGAACCACGCTGTAATCCGTCCACCTAGATTACATTGTATCCCTTCTAATCTCCAGAGGTATATCTCGATCTCACGACATGCACGAAGGACATTGAGATATTCCTGCTACGGGCGGTGTCAGCGATGTTGCCGAATTCATGCGAGGGTGGATCCGCATGAAGATCGTTCAAGGAGCCTATTGCTGATCGTCTGTCTCGGGAGATCGACATGAAATGCGACGTCACTGCCAACCACTCCCCCGCTTTGTCAGGACCGTGCAATCACGACGGAGAAAGGGCGAGGACGTTGAACTCCTGGGTCCTCGTATGATAAATTAAGGCGCTATCGGTGGTAACCGTCGCCATAACTTCACCGCGAACCCTCTTCCCAATATGCGAACCCCACTTCGCTTGGTAGGTTCCTGACAGGTGAGCATGTCGCCGGAGAAACATCGTTTTCGGTTCATTCCAAAAGTAACAGGTGGTGGTCACGCGTTCTAGCCCGGCGCGTCTGCGCATCCGGCTACAACTGTATAAGCCGAAGAGATGCGGTTTTCCCTTCTAATCACCCCTCTCTGAGCCTGCTCCAGGATTCTAGCGCTGCTGATACACTGAAAGGACTGATCGGCAGCCTAGTCTCAGTCTCGAGCCCGGACGTGGAATGTTCAGCGACCGGATTGAAAAAAATATTCTGTGACCTGCTCGCCATTTTCACGGATTTTTTTCATTTCCGCCCGGGTGTCCGTTGATACATAACTCGTCGGGTGGAGCGGAGAATGACGCGAGACGTGAACCGCAGGCTCCGACGTCGGTCTCTCGGACGTACGGCACACACCACGACTTGCGTTTCATTCGTCACACCCGGTAGGCCGTTCCTGAGCCGGGTCAAGTTCGGCAGTTGGACGTGAAGGGATCAACGTTTTCCTCACATCAAGCCCACCCCTCCACGATACGCGAAAACGCGGTCGGGAATACAAATATGAGATAAAGCACAGACTAATTCAAGTTAGTCGAGGGATGGGTCATCGATCATCCTTTACGGAACGTTGAAACCACGAGCAGCAGTGGAGTTAAGGTGCTGCTGCCATATGAATCCGGGAGAAAGCTGCTGGAACGCAGTCCAATAAGCATGAGCGTGCTTTTTGTCATTCTGCATTTTTTTTTTACTTTGTGCAGGTAACAGACGAATACAAATGTCGTAAAAGATTTGTGTATGTGAACACACGTCCACTGTCCGCGGCGAACGTCCCCGCGTGGATGGATGCGTGCCATGCGTGGCAGACTCGGGCGAAGGTTGTTGTCATTCCGAAGCGATTTCTTTCCGAGGTTCCCGCTGCCGTGATAGGACTCGAATTTCCGCTCGGGCTTCGCTCAGAGCCCAAAACGGGCGTTTGAGTGATTTAGGAGGCTCCCGCCCCTATCAGAGAGAGTTCTTGAAGTAACTATACGAGAAGGATGAGATTGTGCAGCGCTTATTGTTGTACGAGATCAGCCAGAAGCGGGGGATGTTGCACATGCACACTGAGAGGGCTCGCTGATTCAAGGAACTCAGAGCTATTTGATCCTTGGTGATCGCCGAGGCCAGGCGTTTACAAGGAGGACATTTCAATTGCGGGGTTCCTATCAGCAGTTTCTTTAGAACTTTCGAACGAGGAATGATGAAATGTTCAAGCCAACCCACACATCGCGCCCTCAGGACCTGCACCGGGGATCGAGCCAATGGTGATGACGGAGCGAGCGTGACGAGGCTGCACCGACCGGACGCGAAAACAGCTGATTATATCGAGTAACATAAAGCAAGGCTAAAGCAGATCATGGCACGAACAACAGGCAGACAGAGTGGCGCAAACAGTGTGATGTACGAAGTTGAAATAGAGGCACGTAAAGTAGTACAACTTATGTTCACAGAAGCAGAGAAGAACGGGCGCACAGTAAACCAGGGGATCAGGAGGTCGACGAAGAAAACGAGAGGCGTGTATGGCATCATCTGAGGAGACCGTTGAAGAGAGCAATCACATGTGCATCGGCTGGTGGTACGGGGGTTGAATTGGAGAGGTCGAAGGTGGCGCAGGAGCGGAGAGGCCGGAGTACATGCAAGCCTTGGTTAGGTGGTCATGTAACTTGTCTCGTACTATTTCCATTGCTGACAGAACATGGTTAGATGAGATCGACTGCTGAGAAACCGATTAGCCTCACCTTGGCATGGGAACATAGTAGTGAGCGTGTCAACGGGAAGGAGAAACATTTTCGCGACTTCTAGGGCCTCGGTCATAGACTTGTCGTAGGTCCAAAGGTGTAGGCATCTTTAAACTTGGTTAGGAGTCTGAAAGGGCTAAAGGTGCCGAGAGCGTACATAGAGACTTGAGTCGTGAACCACCCAAGCTGGAGAGGGTGGCGAGCCAGAGACTGGCCGCCCGACTCGAAGACAGAGGATTGCACACGCTTCGCAACCGTGCGTTGATATGCCACTGCGGGGACAGGGGGTCGTCAGATCTCGTCAGATCTGGATGGCAGTCACTTACACCAGTCACCAGCATGTCTCTGGCTGTTGAGACCCCCCACACCTTGTTCAACGCCTTGCAAGCTGCTACAGGTGAATTAAATATCCAGGTATGCATGCTAGAGGGAGTAGCCTACCGTCGAAACTCGGTAGTGATGCACATGCGGGTGCTGGGGGAACATCAGGACTTTGGCACCTAGGAGGATAGAAGAATGGCTTACTTGTAGAGGTATTCACGACACGAGTGAGAAATTGCCGTATTCGAGCTGCAGACGTGAATTTCCAGAGAATCCTGGATTGCCAGCGATTCTCTCCAAGCCTCAATCGCAAACTCCGCCTTCTCTTTTTCATTGAGACCTTCGTTCTTTTGTCGAACGCAACTATTCCACAACAACATGCTTCGGCAATGCAGAGCCCATACGGATTCTTTGGGCGAAACGGCAGTTTCGTCCGTGGGGTGTGCGCGTAAGAAAACCTCACCGGGAAACAGGATGGCGTACTGTGGTAGCGGTCAAGACGCTCTTCTTTTGGGAGAAAATCAGAGACCACTTACGTTAGCGGGTTTGGATAAGAAGAAATCGGGAGGGTCCTTGTCAAAGGCAGAAGAAGTAACCGACTGGCATGAAATAAGCGAGAGTGCGCTCCAACACAATCTACGGGATTCCTCCTTTTCGACTTCCGCGGGGCTCCAAGATGGCTCCCAGGGGGGTACAGAGGCCCACGAGGGTAAGAGAGCGTGAGCTAAGGGGTCGTCCAACGGTGATCGTGGACACGAGCACTTCTCAGGGGGGTCGTACATCCGCCGGTCTTGGATGACGGGCACGGCCTTAGGAGCGAATGTACTGACCTCAGGATCGGCCGCATCAAGTAGGGTAAGTTGTTGGGAGCGAATAAGTCTGTCGAGAAACAAAACATGGTCGTGGGCACGCTGGGGCGAATGTCCTGGGTGCGGGCATAGTTCGAAAAGGGTCAACACCTAGGGCTTAATTCAGCATAGTCCAATCAGACGGCCAGACAAGATGCTTACCAAAAATGCCTGAGCTAAGGCGGGATCAGTTGACCCGTCGTTGAGCGCCGCTTGGAAAAGACCATTCGCGTATTCTCCCAGACTCCTCGCCCTCTCTCGACCGGCCGAGCCCAGATCCATATGGCTGGACATCGTGATGGTGGCCAGGGCCAGTGCGGCAATCACAAGAGCTGGCTGCATTTTCGTTCGTTCGTTAGGGTCATTGAGGCGTCGAAGAAAAGTTGAAGAATTTATAAAAGGGATCCAATATCCATGGGTGGAAAAGCTTGATACAAAGTGAGCTACCGCACATTACAATTAAACGCGTAGTGTATCTTACAGAAACGATAAATTAGATCTGATGTCCTTAGTCCTAAGGTGGTGTCAAACCGAGGCCTCGTGCAAGGATTTGGGAGGGGGCACGTACGCTTGCGCGCGAGAAGGTGCGTAAGAATCAAGAAGATTGTCCCACCATGTCTTTCGGGGGTACTCCAGAGAAGGGGAGGGGATGATGGTGCTGGATCTGCCCAGCTGTTGGGTGCCCCGCAACTGAGCCTGGAAATCCATCGTACGAGGCATTGCCGACCGCATCGTATCTTGATCTGGGGAGCGATGTGAGGCCGACAGGGGAGAGATTGACTAGAGATACATGTTAGTAACAGGGGAGATAATAAGGGAAGGATCGTCGTACACCGGTAGATGTTGGGCCGAAAAAATCGCGAGAAACCTCAGTGTTAATCGTGAGGGTGGAATTTGGCACGAGAGGGACGGGGCTGGCGGAAAGGTGGTACGACGGTTCGCCAGATGGCCGGATGATCTCGTCGTTACCATCTGACTGTTCGTCATCCGTCTCCGCCTTCCTACGCTTTCGTACGGCCGGAGTCTCTTCCCCATCGACTGGTCGCTTCTTGCAAGACCGACGACGTGTACCTGGGCGCTTGTCCGGGCCGCGTCGCTTTGGAACTGCGTCGTATTCGCATTGGCTGGAGCGACGTGCACAGTTGTCGCATCCTGGTCTGGTAGAGTCGCAGCGGATCTTCCGTGCTCGACTGGGAGGAGTGGCCGTTAGAAGGAACACGAAAGAGATTTGTCTAGCCACGCACCACTGCCTGCACGCCACGACACCGTTTGCGCTGCTACGTCTCGGGGGTCGCGTCTTGGCACCGTTGCCAGCGGGTTTGGACGTCGACTGCGTCGTCTTGATAGGATTTGAGGGATCGTACGGGGAAATCGGCGATTCTTCGTTTCGGTAACCGCCATTATTCATCTTGTGGAGAGGAATGTCATCATGTACGAGAGGTTGGAGACTGTTGGAAACCGGAATTCGGTCGAATTCTTGCTTTGTGTGGTGGTGCTCCGGGATGGCAGCGATAGGCCATCCTGAACCGTGACTGGGTTGGAGGATGGTCGGTGGCGGCAGTACAAATCCCGCGGTTGCATTGCTGCGATATTCCATGCTGGGGTTATGATACCGGACTTTTTAAAGGTAAATGGTTAAAGGGTGCGGGGAAAGCGAAGAGCACACGTACCGGGCTCGTGAACGAAAGCCTGCTCGTAAATCACAGGGGAGTGGAGATCAGAGCCGTCTTCACTTGTCTGAGACCAGTGGGATTCTTCGAGTGGTGGAGACTGCTGGAACGCGTTCAAGTGTTCTTCGTGATGTCTGGCGACCATATCCAGGACATCCGACAATGCTTGAGTTAATAAGCAGAATATAAAGACAACTGTCACAGCCGCGGAGGTGTCGTACCCACGCTCGGGTGACAACAAGATTCTGGAAACGAATCGGATTGGTTCCCGTTGTTGATACGCTGAGCACTGCATAACTTCTGAACGAAATCAAATTCATCGAAGAAGCCTCGGATAAGCTCCAGCCTGCGAAATACCGCCCCATGCGGAACAGGGGACTCACAGACCGCAGCTCTGGCGGTCGATAGAGCTGGCGGTCGAATGCTGGACTTCCATTCCGGATTTACCTGCATTTTTCAGAGGCAGAGGAATGGGTGACGCGACTACATTCGCTGGCAAAATCAGGGAAATTGGAACTCAATCAGGTACAGTACTCTGATCCCAATCGAGAGAGGGGCATGTCGGATCTTTCCAGCAGAAGGTGGGCGGCATCACCCGCAAGTTCACAGGTCGGCGCCCACGTCGCTAGCCCCCTCTACTTTTTTCCTTGCAGGTGTGACGGAGCCGCAGCCTTCTGTCGCTACGCGATCAAGGAAAGGTAGTCCCGTCATTCATATTTCTATTGCAGTCCGTGACTGATGCCGGCAGGCCTTCAAGGACATTGTAACGAGCTGATTTCCGCAGGACGTAATCCACCCAGTTGGGCTCGTTAATCTCCACCAGATTGGGTCATCTGTTCTACCACCGGATCTGATCCATCCCACGGCATACACGGTTGTCGTGTACCAAGTCCAGGGGTCCTCGTGCGCTTCTCTCCTACAGTATGCACCTCGTGTATATTCTCTCTTCTTCTCTTTTTCTCGGCCAAAGCTTCTTTGTGGGCAACAGCGTCCCGGTCTGGTCGTTATCGCGCCTCGTGTCTTCCACCTGGTCGCGCTGGGTGCATACCATTCATATCGATCTTTGTTGCGCGGATCTCCCCTTTATCTCAGAAGATGTCGTCAAACAACCCATCCTTTCTATTTCATGATTCCCTCGTGGATCAAATGCTTTCATCAGCCTGTCAGTTCTCCGGTCGATATCGTGGTTCAAGCATTGTCCCCCCAGTCTATCTCTCATCATGTTCGCTCCTATGGGACGCTCATTCCCAAAATTGCGAGTAAATCGAGCTCCCCTGCAGGGCACCGCACGCACGTGCTGCTTCCCTAAAGCGGGATCCTCTTGAGTCAAAGGCAGCCCTGCCACTCGACATCCTTGCTGTCGTCCCTCCATATGCCTTCACTATTTACCAGGGCCCTGTGGTGTTGTTGTCTGCGCTCTCGATCCAAAAGCCCCGTAGGGTCTACGCCTCAGTCCGCGCACATTAGATGGATGCTGATTGGATCAAGTAGGTTTTCGATGACGAACGCTCGAGGCTAATCCCACCGGAATCGGAAGTGCCGAGGTATCTTTTTCCCCCTCCGTATCTTTGAATTGGGTTGGTAATTCTGGATTTTCTGAGTTATACTCAACCCCACCCTATCGTGATCGACCATCAGAAGCTGAAGGAAAGGCTCGGCACGATAGTCCGTACGAAAGAAGGGCTGGTATCACATCACTTTGTCATCCTCCTGGCCACGATATTCATGCTCATCACAGAAAAATGCTCAACGTGGGAGCGTCTTCCCCACTCAACTTACACAGAAAAGCATTGCAGGCAAAACTGAATCCCTCCGCTAGCAATTCCTCACGTTCCGTGATAGCACATCGCTCGTTCTATAGCAGCAGCAAGTCGGTAACGTCGGACGATCGTGGTGTCACTGATCTCGGAGGAGGCAATGACCATCACCCGCACTCGATCCCCCAGAACTCTTCCCTGGTCTCCTTCCGGACCGAGGAGGCCTCGCCAAGTAGAGATGGCAATGACCGCGATCAAGACCCACCAACAGTGCTAAACATCCGACTCGCAAGTGGCGGGGTTTATGGTTCGGAAGGTAGTCGCAGTAGAGGACGTTCTGACCAGCGGATCGTCAGAACATGCCCCGAAGTTGCCTTCGACCCCGAAGAGGGAAATCTCAGATCCTCGGCTCCGTCCCACACAGTATGCGACCGAACTTTCCGGCTCGAAGACCCCTCTCTAAACGCTACTCCAGACATCTGTTTCACGGTCTCGCTCACCGTCGTTATCGGGAACGCGACCGGAGGTCATCATAAAAGAGCCCGTCGCGATCACACGGAGTTGGAAAGACGAGTAGCTCATCCCCCCAAAACAATCTCCCCGTTATCTGCATATCGTTTCACCCACCAGTTGTGTTATTCTATCGTAACGCTTATGGGCTCACTTTGGTCAATACCGTAACAATGGACAAACTTCGACAACCCGCGTGTCTGAAATCCCCGGTCTACTCGGATGTTTTAGCCCGAACGAGCCATCCAGCGCGCGGCCGGCTGGGAGGAAGCTTCCAGGGAGCCAATAGGAATTCCCCATTCCTGGTGTCGATCAACTCTGATTCGGTGTCATGGACTCGGCGCCTGTAGTTCGTTCCCCGCTGGTCTCAGACCGCTCCCTCATCTTCGTCCACCTGCGATGGTTAGATGGCCTGACCCGATCGCCTATGAGGCGTTCCGGCTTCCTGGGCCCCTTGCGACGTGCTCTCTGCCAATTCCCAGGGCCACTGGTAGATTTGACCAAGTCGCCAGGACACGGCAAGGCACACGGCAATGGTGCTTTACGGGGAGTGCGGGGATCAACGTGTTGATGCCTGCCCACCGCCCAACGTAATGATCTGGTGTCACAACCTCCCGTTTCTCGTCCTTGTGTCGTACCCAGTAATTTGATCCTGCGATGCCGTTACAGCTGTAAAACCGGGTGTACTTACGAAATCGCTTGGAGCACCCCCACCCGAACCCCGAAACTGAGGCCGAACCGGGATGCTGTCAGCAATTGCTTATCATGGTAAAAATGCTTCGCGAAGTTGGGCGCCGGCGGTAAGGTATGCTCGGGACGCACTCTCGACCTCGACCCCACAAAGACAACGCACCCTTTCTTTGTTACTGGTTGCTGCATATGGTGGTCCCGTACCTTGTCCTCAAGGAACACTTTCTTTGGTCGGGTGGCATATGACGGTCGAGCTCTACGAATATCCTCGTTTAGGTATTCCGTGCGCTACCCGCAGAATCGAGCATCTGCTTCTAGCTTTCTCCAAATGTCGTAGCAATGATTGGCCGATGAAACCAGGAGAAGTATCCGCTCTTCCCTCATGCACCGAATCTGTGTCCGGTGGGTTCCAAGTCCCGAATGTTTGTTGGTTTTACTCTCGTTGTCCTCGTAGTCGCCGATACCGTTCAGTCCCAGCGGTTAGAGCCTACGGTACTCTAGCTCACCTCTCGCTCTACCAATCTAGCTATATGTAGGGCCGACCTGCCCCGCGAGCACACCGATGACTCGACTTGGAGATCAGCTGTATGGTGTGGGAATTCCCCCACTTCATCTCGCACGAGGACGCCCCGCGGTCTGCACAAACCACTCCAGCAAAGCCAATTCGCTATTCGGTGCCTTAGACATTGATCAAGGAATTCTCACACACCCGCTCCAGAGCGCTACATACAGACAGAAGTTTGACCAAGGCAGAGTGTATGATACGTACGTAGTGGTGCAGCCGTGCTGAAAATGTTTTGGAAATGAGACGTTTGGGAGATGCCGCTTGTCCCCCAGTCTCGACCATCTCCGAGTCCTACTTTGTGGTTATCCTCGATTGAATAGCCTCTCCATACTCGAGTATGAAGCTGGTCGCCGTGGCTGCGGGTTGCTGTAGAATTTGTTAGACCCTGGTTCCTATGGTATATCAATAACCCTCATCCTTATTGTTCTGCCAGCTGAGAATGGATCGTTGTCTCTGGCGGGGTTGGAGAGGACTATCCCGGACTTCATTCTATTCAAACGGATTGAAAACAGAGCACTCTCGCGCCACAGGAAATCCCTCCGTTCTGAAATGAGAGGTCCTTGAATGGCTGCGCCCGCGGCTCGCTTACTGCTGCCGATGAAAAGCGCGTCGACTTCGACGAAATCCGAATGGGAGGCAAGCGGAACTTCAAAGTTTATATCACCAAGTTCGGCGTTCAGTGGCGGATAAACGTTTAAACCCTTGCAGCTCACCTGTTACCCACTTCTCGGACCAGAGGTATTTGAAGAGGGGCAGACCCTTCTTCCGGGTATGTGAGGCATGTAAATGGAGTGGGTGGTCATGCTCTTTATGCAGTAGAGGCGGGATAGAACTAGAAGATCAGCTCGTCTTCCGATTTGTTGACCTCGGCTGTGAATAGATGTCAAGCATGAAATTCACCGAACCGGAGTGTTTCGTCACCTAGAACTCTTTCCACCTTGAGTGAATCTAGGCCGGCCAGAATACCTCCCCCAGCAGCCATCAGGGTCTCGTGATTTGCTGGGATCGTGGGTGGTTGTCGACTTGACCATCCAAGTGGGCTGCATCGCATAAGCCGAGATGTTACACTCAAACTCCACTTCCACGACCGTTGATTTAACCACTGCAACACATCCAATTGTTTCGCTGTCCTCTCTCACACATCGAAGGGCGAGAGGATGTCGAGGAGCCGCCGCCGACTGCCGCGCTTCCTCTCTCCGGAACAGCGACGATTGGGCATGGCGTACACACGCACACAGCTCTCTTTGAAGCTAAAGTGCGCCAGACTTCCGACGGCCATCCCTCCTATCATCCCGCTCTCTCTGTGCGCAAGTTAGGGATCTTTTTCTATCCTTGTCTGTACATTGAGTTCGCGGGGACGATGGGGTTGGGGCCGTCGGCAATTGCCGCAGCAGCCGACCAAAGTTGACGTTTGTTTGCCGGACACTTGTCTCTGTTCTCTTACTCTCATCGACCGCCGTCGGGCTCCATCCTCATCCCCTCCGCTTCGGCCAAAACGCGTTGTCATGAGTAAGAAAGGCAGTGCTAAAACCCCACAGGAGCAGCCTCATTATGAATATCGCGATATTATTCTCGCCAAAGTTCGTGGCTACCCGCCATGGCCATCCATGGTACGCCGGAATCTCACTCGACATCTCTCCTGAACCTTGAAACGCGTAATTGGTGCATCAGATCGTCGATCCTGAGACAGTGCCAGACTCAGTTACCAAGGAGCGACCGTCTAGCAAGAAGTCGACCTGGTACTGTGTCAGATTCTTCCCAACCGGAGACTAGTACGTGCGCACGGTCCATTTCACTTCTTCAGTCTCTCACACGTTGCTCAATTAGCGCCTGGGTCGTCCCGAAAGACATGTCAAAACTGAAGGAGCACGAAATCCAATCCTACATCAACGAACCCCACAAGCGTTCCGGCGAGCTGCTTTCCGGATACAAAATCGCGCTGGCCCCTGCGGAATGGGAGAAAGCGAAGGCGATAGAGGCTGCTGAGGCCAAGGAGAAGGCCGAAAATGCTCAGGTTGACGAGTTGGATGACGAGGACGCCCAGGGAGACGAGGATGAGTCGGAGAAGAAGACTACGGCCAAGTCAAGGAAACGAAAGCGCGAATCGGAACCTGCTCCCAAGAAGACTACAACGAAGAAGGCGAAGGAGTCCACCGAACCCTCCTCGAAGAAGCGTTCGGTAGCGAACGGTAAGGGTAAGCGGAACGGTGTCAAGTCCAAGACTACGGTTGAATCTGAAGACGATACACATGAAGAAGAAGCTGGTCCTAGCAAAAAATCATCACCTCCTCCAGCAAAGAAAGCAAAACGGGATGAACGTGAGCGATATCTCCTTCCAGTTTTGTATTTCCTCGGCTGAGACTTTGTCTATCCAGCGGAGGATCCCGAAGTCCTTAAGGTTAAAGAGTGGAGACATAAGCTGCAAAAAGCATTCCTGAATAACAAAGCGGAACCCAAAGAGGAGGTGCGCTGCGTTTTAGCCCCCGTTTTTTTCTTTTCTGTGACGCCCTCTGATGACAGGATATGCCCGCCTGCGACGAATTATTCAAACTACTCGAAAACTATAACGAGATGACGATTGTCCACCTATCCCAGTCCAAGATTGGGAAGGTTATGCGACATATTCAGAACAAGGAGAATATCCCTCGTGACGAAGAGTTCAAGTTCCGAGACAGGGCAAGGGCGCTTGTCGAGAAATGGCAGCAACAGATCCCTGCATCAAAGGTCAACGGTACCACGAAGGAGGACATCACGAAGGACGCTGATGCTAAAGGGGAGGATACCATGGATATTGATGCACCAGGTGAACCAGCCACCGATAAGCCAGATGCCCCTGACACTGAGGATGCTGTTGGTGAAGTGTCCACGTTTGAAGGTGATCTCACCGTCGATGCCATTACTGCATGAACGGATCGGCGAGCCTAGCTCAGACTCAACCTAATGACACCTCACACGCCATCCGGACGCGTGCCAGTCCGTGGGTGAATATGAACCTTCCTCCATTCCATTCAACTTGTTTCGTTGCATCTTCTTGAACGTATCCTTCCTGCTTTTTCTCCTTCCTAGTCGTTATGAGAACAAATCTTCTGTCGCTATATCTTCTTCGCTTGTGCTTGTGTTTCTGTTGTTGTTTTTACTGTGTTCTCCTATATGAATACTTCAGTACATGCATTTTCATATGACCACCGAGTCGTGTGGGGGGAAACCAACCAATGCACAGTACCAGTCGCTCGATCAGTCTTGCCGCGGTGATCCTCTAAGCCAAGGACTCAGTTCACTACATCGATGTGATATGCATGCACTCCGCCATGCTCAACAACGACACATCATCGCATCGGTGCGTGGTTAGGGAACGTGTGCTCACCCGCAAACCGACCGCCTGACATTTCTCTGGTCAGCTCGACAATCTATTGTACCAATTCCACACCACCTCCTTCTTCCTTTCCCCCACACTACTACCTTACCTCAGTCGATGCATTGGCCAGTTCCAGCTCGCAAGCCCGAGGGACTTTCACCCCAAAAGGACCCTCCGATTCTGGTACTTCATGGTCCTCTTCTTCAATTTTCCGAGCATCTGGGATCACGCACTCTTTGGTGCCACGGAAGGACCGTCGCTTATCCTTGACTTCGTCGGCCTGCGTAAGATGTCATTCATATTTACACACACGCTTCTTATATTGGTTGCAGCGTATCGACCAAGCAGGCTACACGTGTTACTCCTCGACCTGGTCATCATCGTGTCCAGTCTGGTCCTCGTCACGATCTCGTACGAGCATTCGCTCCCGACCACAAACATATCCGAACCAACCACTCTCGTCCTTGGACCTCACGAACTTGAAGAAAACGGCGACCCCTTCAAAGCGGAAGCATCCCCGTATATCGTTGACCTCAGACTGGGCCCGATCATTGACAGGATCAAGAACCCGGCACCCCCACAAACGGAGGAACGAGCACGGGAGGAACTCTTGCCCTTGCCTAATACGATGCCAGCGGAGCTGAGGCACAGTTTGAGGATGCTGATGAGGGCAAGGGAGGATATCGCTACCGCGAGGGGCACTAATAGAGAGCAGCGGCGCACGGATTCTTCAGAGCCAAGGAATCGAGGGGTTCCTGGAGCCATTGAACCCGATGAAGAGGCTTGAGCGGTACGAGTATCACGGTGATATTTAGCTGTGATATTTAGGTATTATATAATTCACATAATTCGGTGTGAACTGCGCTTCATCTGAAACGTTCGTTTGCTCAGTCCGTGTGCGGTGGAGGAGATAACGGAGGCGTACGGCGGTCCGTAGGCATTTACCAAACTCTGCGAATTGTTCTGCACACGCATCTTTCCTCACGTCGGTATATGTCGCAAGGATGCATTTCCCATACGCAGCTGCTTGCGACGAACACGTGGACGTCGAGTGCAAGGCGAACCTCTGCAACGGCTTGGTGGCGGTCGTGGTCGCGGATGGTGAGGTCATGACGGCAGTTGAGGAGAATCGGCCGCAGAGCCTTGATCGGCCCAACCCCGGTTTGGAGACGGACGGCCACCATGTTCGACGTCGTCTTCCTCATCATCTGGATCCTGGTCGTTCTCGGTCTTGTCTTGTATCTATTCTACTGGAACAGGGTCCTCGGTTTCTTCCTGTCGCTCTTTATTAGGTTCCTGTCATGGAACCAAGCCTCCGCGAGTGCATGGATTGACATTGGTGCGCACTCTGCTTGCGCTGTGTGTTATTCGGAGGGTCGCCGACAGTTGGATATCACCAGGGTCGATACAGTTTTCCCTTCTAGCTGGAAGAATTCTCTTCAAGGACCTAAGATACCACACCAGCAACCAGACAATTCGCCTGGTCAAAGGCCAGATATCCTGGAGGTATTGGATCAGGAAACCTACGGAGGAAGATGACTTGAGGCACGCACGTGTTGGTGCCGAAGAGGTTGGCCGTGAGTCTGGTTCATCTTCTTGCGTGTCGGTGGACCATTAACTGTGATCAGGAAAGGCAACATGGCCACTAGCTTGCCGCGTCCATTTGTCCGCGCAAGGCGCAGAATGGTTTCTCTATAACCGTACTGCTGCGTACGACGATATTATATCTCAAATGCAAGGAGGATTCCTTCACCGAGCCTCCACAGCGGAGACTCAACAATCTGTGGCTCCGCCGAAAGGTAAATAAAATAAACCTACGCGAGAGCGAACTCGTGAACAATCAAACTCAAACCTGTTAGAATCAGACTATGAATATCCTCCCAAAACGCCAGCCGGGTCGGCTTCTGTATTGGCCGGTGCACCGTCAACCTTCAAGAAGGCACTCGAATGGATTAGGTCCCAGCTACCGAGGATTGAATTCAAGGACCTGCTGCCGATTAGCATGGAGGTTGAGAAAGGCGCTATTATATGCGGAAATTCATCCACCCCCAACCTACTGGTCGCGGAGTACAGGAAGGCTGAAGGCACCTATGGCGTTGTTCCGGTCAATCCCCACTCCTTGAGACCGAAAAACAGAAGTTGATTGTTCTTGTCCACAGTCACGATCCAAGTGTGACCTTTACAAACAGCTTCTGAGCGTCAAGTTTCGTGACGCTTCCATTCACTATGTGGTGAACCCCAATTATGCCTCATCCATGACATCCACAGGGGAGAAGCTTCATAATCGGATCCATAGATCGCAGTAAGTCCGCGATCCTCGTACTGGCCATCCTTCCACTGAGAAACTGCCAGGATCCCTCGTCGGCATCTAGCCTCGTATCTGCAGTACGGCACATTCCTGAAATTATGGCGCCGTCTGTCTCTTGGCACTATTCTCCCTTCACTCTCTCAATCTTCACATCCCCGGTCGCCGAATCAACCCCACATTTCGAGTTTTCGAAGAAGGAAGGCCAATATAAATGCCGAAGACGACACGCCAGTGGGCGCGGATTTTTCTATTCTCGAATACGCAATCGAAAGGAAAATACTAGAGGCTCCTGTTCTAGAACTGTCATACTATGCTGATGTCGTTGGGGTTGTGCCTCACCAGGGCTACGACGCGATGCCAAACCCGTCGGATCCTTTCGACATCGGGAACGGCGATCTGCCTCCTGAATGGGGCTTTGACTTAGTTATCCGAAATGGTGTCCTGAGGTATGGACCCTGGGCGGATAGACAACGGTGGGCCTATCTATTGGTACCGGAAAGAAGATGGCTTACCGTAATGTTCAGAGTGGAACTACAGCGAACTTTCTTCCCACCTGTTTATCAGAATTCTAGCCCGACCCCTCGATTAAGACCTGGGGATACCAGAGTGTGGCCGTCCCTGAAGGTTTTCGTAGAATTGAGGGATACGACAACCCTTCAGATACCATTCAGGGAAGCGTCAAAGGTGAGGTACACCCTCCGCACCCCGGCGCTCGTCCACTCATCCCCACCGGTAGGACTGGCAATGGGACGGACAGGTCGAATACCGGAGGCCGCGGAAACGCGAAGCCGCCTCCCTTTTCCTCAAAGCTGGAGAGAACTCGACGATCAACTACATTTTGCCCATGGTGATTGGGCCTGACGGCTATGAACCAGTCCTGGAGGTCATCCTAGACACAGTTACACTGACCTCAAGCATGGATGACTACCAACTCTTGTCCGCGGAATCGTGCAGTGTATGTCCTGAGATGTGCGGGTATGGGTTGGTTCTCACCTGCAGCCCCTCAGGTCCGGAGTATGATGCCTTCCCCTATCAAGTGGAATGATCAAAGACAGTGGGACTTCAACATCCGACTTCGCAAATCAGTCATGTATCTCATCCGGGAGCACATCAACATGTTCACAGACCTTGGTAAAGATTGGTCGGCCGGCCCCCCGAATGATTACTATCGGTTCACACCGATGATCTATGCCGTCGACCTCGAGCTGCGGATGTTTGAGTTGAATTTATACGTCAACGACCACAACATCATCGACAAGCCTTCAATTAGGGAAGAAAATGGTGGGTTCTAGTTTTATGTTTCGTGGAAATACGTCCTGACACCCCATATTCACAGGGCTGCTGACGATGCGTGGGGCCAGTCTCAAGACTAGCGTGGAGATTAACTCGACCGTCTTCCGCCCTCTCTCAAGCGTCGTTCCGTTTTCGTGTACGGCGCCCGATCTTTTGATTTCCTTGACTCTCCCTCGATGGAATACCCATTCTATGAACCTGCGACCTGAGGTCGGGAGGATAGGAGAATTGAGCGTGACCGGCTCTTATCGGTACTTCTCTGACGTTCGGTCGGACAATGTGGACAAGTTGCTGTTAAACATCGACGTGAGGATGTGGATTTGGATCCTTCAGTCCATGTACTGATCCCATCTCAGGTTAGGAACATGGTTTTGAAGACATTCGGTTGGGTCATCCGGCACTTCATGGTGTTTCGCGACAATTATTTTGGCTCATTCACCCAATTCTGTACCCTGTTCGAGTACATCCAGAAGAAGGACAGAGGACTGCCCATAAGTGATCCCACGGAGCTCAAGTACCGGCCTGGGAAGGTATTGAGCTGCCTTTTGTCGTTAGTTGCGTGAGCTTACCGTCCACTCGCAGTCCAATCTCTTCGAGGTGGTTCTCGAAGTCAACGCTGAAAATAATTTGCTGGTCCTCCCCGCGGGACTCCCTGGATTCGATGCGCCACCTGAGCTTCAGGACCTGAATGCCACATCCCCAGGACTTGGCCCTAGTTTAGTCTTGTCTGCTCCAAAAATCCAGGTGCACTTAAGGACCCACGACTACATCATGGGTGAGTGATGGAGTTCATTTACTACCGAATCCTCTGACCCCATTTTAGAGATGTCACTGAATGCTGAACCTATATCTGGATCGATCGCGGATGATTTTCCTGATATATCCCTCAACCCCAACCCTCGGTCAAAATACGGATGCGAAAGTCTCTTTATCGATGGCGTTGATATCGTTGCAAACCGTCTCTTCGGGCCTCAACCCAAGACCTCGACTTACCTCTGTATCTGGGAAATCCACGTTGGCTGTATCAAGTCCTGCCTCTCCACACCTCAATTAAACGTGTTCCTTGCGGCATTGAAATCGTTTGATTCCGGGTTTGATGATGTTCTTGACGCACCTGCTAAAGAGGTTAGCCTTCCTTTGGATCCAGATGGTGAGTTTTTGTTTGCGTAGACTTGTCACAATGACTCACTTCGCCACAGTGACGTTGTTGAAGGTTACCGTCGATGGTTTGGATCTAGTTTGGAAAGCTAGTGGTGCCGCACTCCATTTCTGTGTTTCTAGGGGTATTAGGATCGATTTTAATGACTTGGCTGGGAAGGCATACAAGAAGGTCAAAAGTATAAGGCTGCGTCAGGGAACACTCAAACTCCTTTTGGGGTCAGGACCAAACCAGTCATCGTGGCTGGAAGCTGCTCACGTAGAGTTTGGCTGCTGTGTCGACCTGTATAGAGCCCCGAAGGGTTGGCAAGAGGCAGCTCAGAACCAGGCGCAGTTTTTCGTCGAACAGGACGCTCCTACAGGTCGGGCCAAGCAGCTCATAATGCTCCACGGCTGGACGGAGAAATTTAGACGTGAGCCATCAGGTTTGTCGCCCAGGTTTCTGTGGGTTATGCACTGGGTGTTGATTATGTCCCGTTATAGCCGGATACAGAGCTAAGGGGTTCCACTATACCGAACTTCGCCTCCCAGTGGTTCGTGACCCCGATCCTGCGCGGGTGGGACACGATTCTTGGACAGACGAGGAAGAACATTCCGAATCTGAGAACGATGAACCTATTTCTCCGGCAATTAGAGATGCACGTCTAGCGTGAGTGCTTATTATCTGACCGTTCGAGGGTGCAACCCCAATTCCGTTTTCCTTCCGATAGGAAATCGCGCCCAGTCACTCCCTCTCCGCTCGAGGAATATTTTTCCGAGAGCAGCATGGCTAGTGGTGATGAATCCGACGACGAAGACTTGACGGAGCCCGATGACTGTGATAGCGATACTGAAGGTAAGGAAAACATTTTTGGGCAATTCATCGACTGAGCCTCTATGTTTAGCGGACGTAAACCAACAGGTGATTCTCCTCATGTCGAGATACCGCAAGTGTGGCAGGCTCTACTGGCGGAATGCCAACAAGGAGCCATCCTCTTGGGATGGTGCAGCGTATCAGATGTTCAAGGTTTGTCGCCCACGCTGTAATCCATTCGTGAGGTATCTCATCGTGTGCCCCATCACCGAATAGGATCGGACGCCACTAGTTGATCATTCCACGACCGCTCACCGCAATGTGCCCGGTAACGAGGATGGTGGATCGCTAGTAGATCACAACCGAGACGCTGAAGCAGGGAAGACTATCGTACGGGTTTACCTGGAGCACGGGATTCAAGTTTCTCTCAACCCCCTTGTGGTCCCCGCTGTTACATTACTATTCCAAGACATGGCCGCGAATGTGAGTTCGATGGTCACCCGTCGGCGGATATTGTCTCATCCTACCATAGCGTCCAAGTCCCGAGCTTTATCTTGATGCTGCGATTCGGGGATATGTTTCTTCCTTTTCGGATAAAGACATTCCAGACGAGCCTTCGGTGACCGTTTTAGACGTCCACTTGCCTTCGATACGAGTGAGTTACCTGCATATCATACCGGTCGCAAAATTGGAAGGCCGCTCGCACGCATACATGAACATGATATCGCTGTCACTGAACGGTCTTCGGTTTTCTGGAAGTATCTCGCCAGTTCCGGACTTTTCCGCTGCCATTGATGAGACATCGGTATCGGTTTTCAGCGCGCAGCGGCCCACGAGCACACAGTCTCGCGCGCTGCTCCGTAGGGTCTCCGGATTGGATCTTAGGACGTGTCGTGTATCCACTCGTTCAAGAACGTTGGCTTGCCACATTTCCTCTCTGACTTCCACCTTCTCTCAACGCTCCCCCTTCCATGTCGCCTCCGTCTCCGCTTCCTTAGCAAGTTGCATCAAGAAGGCCCACGCCCAGCACACCCGATGGCGTTCGCAATCTTCTTCTACCACGAAGCAAACCATCAGGCACATCCTCCAGGTACACCAGGGCCGTGATGTCTTGGATCCACTATCTGCCCACCGTCCAGCATACTTGGTACACAGAGGAAAACCGTATCGATTGCGCCTGGATTCCTCGTTCAAGTTCCTGTTCCGATTGCGTTATCTATTGGGGCAGCTCGACACCGCTCAGCGGAAAGAAATCGATGGATTCACACCAAACACGACGATCCCATGGGACGACCTCTTTTCCCTCTTATCTAGTGCCTCTGGTGGACCGTTGGCGGATTCAGATAACAGTGATTCGCGGGACATGGGTGTACTGCACGTTCTGTTCCCAGATCTCCTTCCCCCATCCGCGGAGGTTGGAAGTGGCGATGGCCCTCCGATTGGATCCTTCACTTTCTCCCTCGATCACTTCGGTATTGATGTCTGGGACCCAACGAACCGGAGCCACAACGAAGTGATTGTGAAGTCTCTGGTCATCTCTTGTGGCAAACAATTATCCACCCTGATACATCCGTCTCTTTCCAAGAGCCCAACCGCGAAGGATCGTCAGCAGCGCAGTGCACTTCGTCGTGTGGTCGCAAGCGTAGCTGTCAATGACTGTACGGTCGTAATCTTCCCTCACGCGCTGGACTTTGCACAGCAAGTTCTCTCAGCAGCACACACCCATCGTCCACCCTCCGCGGAGCCTCCAGGAAGCCCTTCGATGTCTATCGAATCCACCCCTCGTCAGGAGCGGACAGCAACCTCCATCGATGTCGCGTTCAACCTCCGGAGATGCAGCCTTCGAGCAGCCACGGAGAAGCTAATCATAGAGTTCCAAGCTAATGGATTGGCCCTAGCTTCGTCTGTGCTGCTCGAACCTTCCACCTCCGACACCGCTTCCGTTGGATCCGCAACTTCGATGAACCACTCTTTACTCTTCTCCCGCGTTGTTCTCAGAGCATGTGCTGCCGGTGTATCTGAAGAGCAAGACCAGCATGTATTGGCATCACTAACCTTCGAGGGCGGGAAATCCAACGCTGTCTTTCGTCAGGAACAACACTCCACTCTGGCTAGTCGGGTCGCGTTGTCACTTGGAGCGCTGGAACTGAGCGTTCCTCGAAGCGCAATGCGGCTCTACAAGTTCGCAGAGGAGTGGAGGGCTGACTATTTACCCGGGCTGGAGAGGACCACGCGAGCGGTTGTGTCGGAGGCCCGTCGAAAGCCTGAGAGCCCCATGCCGAAAAAACCGTCCAGACCAGTTGCTATCCATTTCAACGCACTTTTCCCCTCAGTCCGGGTATCGTTACAGGTTATGCCCGGCACGTGGTTAGCATGGGAGATGGTCGATACAACGGTGTTTTTTAGATCATCCGCCCCGGCGCGGCTCAAGAAAGCGTATTCCTTCGGCGTCCAGGCTCGCCAGCAAGTCTTTAGCATCTCTTCTCAACCTCACTGGTTACATGGGCTTCGAAAGCGGACAAGGGTCAAGTTTGCCATTCCCATGGTTTCCGTCCAAGGAAAATACGATGGAACAGAGGTTCAAGCCATGGTACTCGTGGACTTTTTCAACTTGATCTTCCGGCCGTCGCACTGGGACACGGTCCTGACCGTTCAGCAAAAGTTTGGACAAGATTTCAGCGACCTGATCTCGCTGGTGAACGAAAAACGCACAGTGACTTCCCCCAGGACCGAATCCAACCCCGTATCTCCGCGCCCTCAATCTCATCGTGTCAAACTGGGCGGTGTGGTCAAGATGAGGGGCTTCCGAATCGGCCTCGAGGGCCCTTCTTCCCTTCTATTCTTGGAGTGCCAGAATATTGGAGGCGGAATGCAAGAGAACTATGGCCGTTCGTGGAAGCTTTCCGTACAGGATCTGGCCCTCTCTCTCGCCCCAAGAACGCATAGCGACTCTGGAATGTATTCTTTCGACCGAATCAACAGGACCGCATTCGTTAGCATCGACTTCCACGTCGGCGCGACCCAATCGCCAACATCTTCCGCCCATACCTTGGATATCACTGTTACGAAAGTACATGCCGTGATGCAACCCAGTTCTATCGGACAGCTTGGGGATTTCATCGACCACATCCAAGCAGAGCTCAAGTTGCGTGCGGAGCAGCGAGCAAAGGAGTTGGCCGCGTTCAAGGAGAAAACCTGGGAATTCATCCGAACCTTCGAGCCGAGCAAACCTGTACCGGACGCCATTCAATCTTGGATATCGGATTTCTTGATAAACTTCACTTTCAAGAATATCGGAATTGCCTTCCCACTCGGCTTGGATCATAGTCTTGGAGTGGAAAGGTCCGAATCGGGCAAGGATCGAGCAACAGGCGCATTCCTCCTTTCCATCAAGTCGTTGTCCTTTAGCGTACAGCGCGGGGAGAGCGGTCAGGCGGTGATGAAGGGAACTGCCCTCCAGTTCGTTTCAAGGTTGGTGTCACGGAATGCCGTTACTATCACCCAGTTTTACTGATTGGCCATCAGATTCCGACAGTCCATCCCCTCAGATTTCATCGAAGAGAACCACCAAACGCGAAACAAACTTTTGTATCCTGAAATGACCGCCCAAATCAAGAGAGACCACTCTCCGGATTCCAGAATGTTGCGAGTCAACGCAGACGTCAGCGGGTTCATTCTCGACATCGATTCATCCATCCCGGTCTACGTCTTCTCTCTGATTGATGTCTACCAGAGGGGCAAGGAACGCTTCGATAGGATGGCCGAGAGTATCGAAAACATGCCACGCTCGTTCTCAAGTTTCGAGGCTACCCCGCGCATTCCGATTGCGACGCTGGAGCCCCACTACGATGCCCTTCCTACATCCAACGTCGTAGGATCTTTGATCTTTCACAGTGGGAAGGTGCGACTTTACTGCGACGCAACACCGACTTACTCGCGCATCCGGTCGATCTCAATGTCTGGGCACGAGATGGGCGAAGATTACTCTGTGCTAGAGGTCACCGCAGATGTATTCAATCTTCCCGAGGTATCTGTGTGGGCGGAGTACCGTGCAAGGTCTGCTGCAGGAAAAGTCAGAGACCTAGGGGACGTTTCAACCTTGATGTTCAGGGGCACCATCCATTCGAGCTCGAATGTGTTTAAACCCACTTTCCTGCCATTCCTCCGAGAACTCGTGGATCACGTTGAGGATCGGTTGAGCCACCCCACCCCAACACATACCAAGCGGCCTTCGATATCGACACCCCGTCCCTCGCCTTCCCCTCTCATCCCACACGCAGCCGTCAGCGATCCCAGTCCCGTAACAAGCATGCAGATCAGCTTCAGCCTTCGGATAGATCAGTCGAAACTCGAGCTGACTTGCCAACCGGACGCCAATGTCATCGCTGGGGTTCATTGGGAAAGTGGTGGATTTGTTGTCCACGTTTTACCTGGATTCAAACAAGTCTCCTTCACTGGTAGTGTTGGTGGGCTTTCTGTAGGCCTCAAACACGGCTTCCTGAGCGAGGATTGCGTTCACCTGAACGCCAACAACCTCAGCTTCAACGTCACTCTCGCCGAACCAGAGTACGGGCGCATGCAGAAAACATTGTCAGTGGTGATGGACACGGAGTTTACCGGAGGTGTGCGATTCTCGCGGTTACAGGATATTCTCTGCTTCAAGGCCGTTTGGCTTGATCGTATCCCTGTATTCGCCAATCGCAACGACAGCCCCGCCTCATCGATCAACGAAAACGCACCAGTTGTAACCATTGATTCGGACAATCAGCACCTGTACACCGCTGTGTTGGTACGGCTTCGACACGTGAAGCTCGACGTGGACTTTGGGCAGTCGATATCCTCCACGAACATAGAATTCAGGGAAGTGGTGCTCCGGACAAAGATCACAAGGAAGGTATACGAATTCTCCCTGGAGGTCGCAAAATCTTTGATTGTGGCAACGGGCAACATCTCCGGTCGTGGGAGCGTCCCGGAATTTTTGTTCAGGACGAAGCGGAAGAAGGAAGGCGTGCCGCGGGTTGTGGACGCTACCGAGATGCTCAATTTGACGATGACCAGTGGACCTCTTGATTTGATCATTGAATCTGATCATCAACGAATCCTGCAGTATCAGTAAGTACGAGGAGTTGGCGTAGTTGAATGTCTGTTGACCTATCACTTCCTCAGCACCGAACCGATCCAAGTAATGATCTTCGACGACTGGACAATGATGTCACCCATCTATCCGGAGATCGAGCGGAGGCTACGGTTGTCCTTCACCGTCGTGGGAAAGGAGGTCGTTTTGATCGCCACGGTCGAGACTATCCCACAACTGGTATCGTATGCGAACAAGTTCTCCGCGAATATGGAGGCGCAGAGGGAAGGTGCTCTCCGGGAGTCTAAGGCCTTTAGGATATCTGCTTCACCAAAGCCGGACAACCCGTTGTCGGACGTCGCCAACGCGATGTTCCAGTCCGCTCGATCGAAATTCAAGGAGACAGAGGATGTGCTGACATATATCATTCGTCAACAGATGAGTCTCCGCTTGGACGCCCTCCGCCTTATTGTTTTCCCCCGTACCATGCACGATCACGAGATGGTACACTTCCTGGGCTCCAGTATTCATGCCAAGTTGGACCGAGTGGTTGAATCGGAAAGCTCTCCACCGAAACGCGATCTCCAGCTTTCCTTTGCCTCTTTGACTATCTCAAAGCTGAACCAGACTCGTTATTCTTCGAATACGCCGAAGGACAACGAAACTGCGAGCGCCTACATCCTGGACGCGATCCGCCGTTCTCAAGAAGCGATCATATTCGGCTTGCCATCGATGAGGATCAAGATGGTGACGGTAGAGGAGAAAGGACCAGGCCCGAAGAAGATCTACTACGACTTTGCGAGCAAGTTCATACGAAGGGAAGGGATGGCTGACGCAGAAGACATTTTCATCACACTCAACGTCGCACTCTACTCCTGGCTGACAATCTTACGCAAGAACTTCACGAAGGAGATGAACCAAGTTCAAGCTGTGGCTGAACGCCCGATCGCTACTCCGAACTTGATGAAGAAGCCCGTGAAAACGGTCGACGGTGTCCCTGATGACCTCGGAATTCCTGCTATCGCCCTACCGTCCGAAATCGTTCCTTTCCCTCCTGCGCCGACTCCAATCGAAGGTCTCCCCTCCACCTCATTTTCTGCTTCGGCAAGTCGTAGCTTCACGCCTTCCCAGTTCGGCACTCCGATACCCCCGCCTCCTCAAGCTGGAGCATCCAGCAGCACTTTCAACGGCATCGAGTACATCCCCCAGAAAACCCTGATAGAGAAGTTGACGATGAGGCAGCTCGGAGAAGCCACCCCAGACGTCATGCATCCCTTTTTCATGAAAAAGGCCGGTTTCAATCTCGAGGAGTCTCTGCCTCAATACGTCCACGAGTACGCCACATTACCGACGGAAGAGATCATGAAGGCGTTATTGAGGTTGTATAGCAAACAGCTGAAGACAAAACACCTCAACTAGACTCGGTTATTCAATCTCACCTTCCTATTTATGAGTTCCGTTCGCTTGCTTTGCATGTCACATTGTTTTCGATTTACTCGTATTACATATAATGCCAAATCACACAGGGACACTAATATATACTTGTACCTACACTCATCGCCTCTTCCGAGGATCCTCCAATATCTTGATTTTCTTAGCTTTCATAATGAACAAATTTTTCGCCTTCTCCTTCAATGCGTTCCTTAGAATGAAGCCCGGAGAAACGCGGAGGAGCGTAAGCCTAATCCTGTGTCCGACATAAGGGACCACATCCACCCTCCCACTTCCGAAGGCCTTCACGATGTACGCAGCGTAATCATCGGAAGTTGGGCGCGAAAAATCTGCGGGTTCGGTGATGGTATTTGATTGGACAGATCCCGTATGGAGGTACATGAACTCGACGTTAGACTCGCCAGGGATAAATCTTTCATCAGCATTCAAGCTGGAAGGTAGTCGTTGGACGAAGGCTTTGGCGGCGGCGTAGAGGGGGGTTCGTGGTACAGCGAATTCTGCGGAGAACGAACCGTTGAAGACGACGAGGACTGGGAGGGCGAGGGAGGTCTTGCGGAGGGAGGGGAGGAAAGCACGGGTGAGAAAGGTCGGGAAGAGCGCATTCCACCTGACGACTGAGAGGTGCGCATCTTCAGACCATTCCTCAAATCTGGTGGACATGCGTCTCAATACCAGAATAAAAAGTGATTACGAGGGATTGCAAATTACCTCTTGGGCTCTAGGGGAGCCCCGCCAACGTTGTTGATGAGCAACGTTATGTTCAGATCGTCAAATCGCTTCGCAATGCCAGCGTAGTCGACGCTAGCGCTGGTGGCATCTGCGATGAAGAATTCGACAATTCCGTCCTCCCTGAGAGCCTTGATCTCCTCCACGGTCGCCTTGAGCTTCTTCTCGTTACGACCGTGGATGATTACGTTGAAACCCCTGCGATAAAGGTTCTTCGCCAAGGACTTTCCTATCCCGCCGGTGGCACCGGTAATGACCGCATAAGATTGTGGACCTCGTTGGTACTTCTTGTAACCCCCTGACGGTCTGAGGAAGTAAAACCAAACCAAATCCACGAACTTGAGGAGATAATAGAGGAAAACAATTGTGCCGAGCAGAGCGAAGAAGTTCATGCCAATCGCCTGACGGTGATAGTGATGGTTACTAGTAACGGTGTTGTGCACGTATACGCAGGAGGAGCGTTGGGACAGGCTTCATCGATCATCAGTGATTGAACAGGTGAGTATAATGGGGGTGTGGTGTGCAATGTCCTCGTGGACTCGAAAATTCGCTATTGGTGGGTTAAGAGAGACCGAGTATGTCCTCGCTCAGCTTGGATTGCAGAGGCGGTCGGAAGGAACTCGCGCTCGTATGATGTAACAACATTCGAACCGATGAAGATTAACAAATGTGATGGTATGAAAGTATGAAAACAAGGTGTAGGAAGCGCAGAGAGAAAAGGTTCAGACAACTGAAGTGAATTCGTCAGAAATCTTTGGTGGAACATTAATGATGAATGGGACGCACGTAACACAGCGTTGATACAGCCGTCGTTTTCTGGGTTGTTTGTGACTTGCGCGTACTTTCCAAACACGACCTTTCCACCAGCAGTTACCATACCCAACTCCGAAACATTGACCTCAATTACAGTTCCTTTTGTCAGTACGCCGAGCTGGGTGTACATCGGAGACTGTGGGTTCTTCTTGACTCCAAGGATCTGGAGCTGGAAGGTCGCTTTGAGATCAGCTGCATAAACGAAGCAATGAGTTCCGTGACAAGAAGGGGTCAAGGTAACCAGGACGAACGGTGTGTGACGTTCGCTTTCTTGTATCGCAGAGCCATGGGTCGAATAAATCTTTCCATCTTGACCGGTTTTCTCGTGAATCCCTCCCCAACGAACGTAGCCTTTGTCACCATCCGTTTCCACGCCTTCTTCTTACTCTTCCCTGTCCGCATTACCTTGAACATCTCCTCTTCGGCGATCCCCCGGACCTTGGGTAAAGGCACCGCATATTTCGCAGCCTTGTCTTTCCGTTTCTGCTTAATCGCAGAGGAAAGGGCCTTGGCATCTTTTTGACCCTCTCTGTCCAAAAGATAAGTAGGGAGGGCACCATCGGGGGTAGCGGAGGAATCGGCTTGTTTGACATTCCGTTCGTCGTGTGCTTTGAGAGTCTTTTTGAGTTGGACCTTCTCTGCGTGTCGTTTGGCGTGTAAGATCTTGGCTTTTAGACCAAAGGCCTTCTGGGCGACAGCAGATGCCTTATGGGCTGTCCGGGCCTCTCGTTTCCGCCTGCAAACCGATCAGCACACGGGTGGGATAAAAATTGGATGGACTGACTTTCGTTCGAAGTAGTCGAGCCTACGACCGTGTCGCTTTATGTGCTCCTCGATATACTCATTCTGAGGCTATATAGCGAGAAAGAGATGAGAAGGGTTGAGCAAGGCGAGGATAAAAACTAGACACACCATGATTAGGGTTCTCGATCAAGCACACGGAATCGGACACGACATCACCCACACTTCCACCCGCAATACCACGAACGACGACGACGACGAGAGACTGACATGTGGCAGGAAAATTATGGCGGTTCTTCGTCCCAGCAACCTTACTATCAACAGCCACAGCCATCTCAGGGGGTTCCTCTCCAATTCTACCAGCCGCAGCCAGGGCAGGACGGACTCTATGGAAGCTCACGACCAAGTCTCGATGGCAATGTCATTCCACAGGGTTCAATCTCTAGTCAACCGATTCAATCATACAGTGGAAATATTCAGCCAACTGGTGGATGGCTCTCTGCCTTTGGAACGGGTGGTTTCGAAGGAGAACCACCTCTGTTGGAGGGTGCATATGCTGTGACTTCTCCCCGCCGTCGTTGATCTCACCTTCCCACTTAGAGCTCGGAATCAACTTTTCCCACATCAGGAGTAAATCTCTAGCCGTCCTTAATCCCTTTGAGCGGATAGATGCGCGGATAATGGATGACGCTGACCTCGCTGGTCCTCTGATTTTCTTCCTCTGTTTTGCAACTTTCCTACTTTTCGTATGCATTTTTTTTTTTTTACCTCCTCGCCTGGATTTTCTTAAACTTACGCCGTCCAGTCCGGAAAACCCCAGTTCAATTACATCTACGGCGTCGCTCTCTTGGGTTCAGGGTCGATTTACGCCCTCCTTAACTTGATGGCTGAACAGGGGATAGACGCATTTAGAGTAACGTCAGTCCTTGGATACTGCCTTCTCCCTATCGTTGGTGTCGGGGCACTTTCTGTTGTTGTGACTCTCGAGTGCGTGTGCCGTTTCCCCATATCTTGTGTGTGCTGACAAAAGAATCTAGCGGGTTGCTCGGTTATTTATTCTCCTCTCTTTCCGTCCTCTGGTCCACCTACTCTGCTTCTGGGATTTTCGTGACAGTTCTCCGCATGTCCGACCAGCGTCTGCTGGTAGCGTACCCTGTTGCGCTCTTCTACGGGTGCTTCGCACTCTTCAGCGTCTTTAGCGTTCACATAACCGGAAAATAGGCAGCATCGGGTGACAGATTCCACCTAGTATTTCTACGAGTACATACTACTAAGTAGCTCACCGCCACGTCTCCTGTAATATGACGCCCGGACGCTCGGGCCGGTACGCGTTTTTCGTCGATCACGTCGGCATCGAACTTGTGTGTTTGATCCACCTCCCCGCGACTAATCTGACTGGGAGCCTTCTGCCTGCGTCCACAGCGACATGGCACCTCCTGCAAAACAGAACAGGGTCGAAACGACTGAGCGACGGTTCAGCTCGGCTGCGGAAATCTCGCAGAGTCTGAGAATTCAGGATGAGCAGGGCTTGCTTGGAGGTGCAGTACGCATGGCTATTCCGATCCGCGAATGCCATGCTCATCTTGGGCGATGTTAGCCCTTACAAGCCTCCGGAATCAGCTTACCGTAAAGTACAACGAGCCTACGCTCCCACCAGACGATGGACGGATCCGACTGGCTATGGAGTGGATGGAGACGTCTCCGGGGGCAAAAGAACTCTTCGACCTATGGACGACCATAAACCAAGTTCGTCTTGTATACCTTCCATTCTGCAGCCAACTTGATTGACCCCTTTTTCCCTCAGCGTCAAATGGGACTGTCTGTCGTGGTGATATCCCTGATGTCCTGCATCCTCAACCTCTTCTCAATCCATTATCCCGATCAACGCTACGGCCTTGCGATTCTAAAAACTCTTTTCCTGCCCCAGTGGTATCAGAAACTCAACACCTACTTACACGGAAGTCACTCTGAATCAATACTGGTCACCATGAAACTTTATACGGCCATGTCAAGTTTTGCGGGTGGTCAGGAGAGGAAGGTGGTCATGGAAATTTTTGCTTGGGATAACAAGGTTTCCAAGTTGCTGAATATGCGGCGGAGAGGGAGAGGAGAGATCAAAGATGTCCTATCACGGCCTGGTGAGTGCAAGTACCAGTCGTTGTCACCACGATTTCATGACCGGCATCTAGATATTAGAACACTCTACATCCTGTTCATCCTCTCTTTTGTTGACGCAACGAGCCCGACCAGCTTGAAGACAATGTTTTTGGAGCAGCGCAAGGAGTCATTGGCCGCGGTCTTCAAGGGTTTGAGTCAGGACTCCTACTCAGTGGTCCGTCTGGTTCTTGAGAAACTTTGGGGTGGTCTATGGTCAGATATAAAACTCAAGAGAACACTCAAGATCGGCCTCTTTAGCGAGACTATTCTTTCACATGTACGCAAAATTCTGGCCTTTGTTTCGAGAATCTGGTGTAACCTCTTTACAGCTCCACAAACTCTACGATCGCGACGTTGCAGATGAAGGAGATGCCCAAGAAAACATTCCTGCAGACCTCATACACCACTTTCTTCTCGCAATCTCTACGCATCTTGGTACCGGGATCTGTTTTAGAGACAATGGGTGGTACCCCCGAGAAGAAAATTCCGAATTGGGGGGCGACGGAAAGAGGCAAGGAAGGATCCACAACAAGATTCTCGCAAATTTTTTAAAGACACTGAGAGTCAACGAGGACCTTCGACAGCAAGAACTGGCCATCAAAATAATGACGGCGTGCCCAGAACTTGTTGCAGGGTAATCATCTATTTTATATCGAATTCCCCTGTCTTATATTTTTCAAGCTATTGGGCTGCCGCCGCACTGACTTTGGAACCTCGGCTGTCATCAAAATGGTTGGCGAATATTGCGTTCTTGGGAGCTGTAATATCATTACCCGCCCCTACCGCATCTTTCCTCCTCCCAGGCACCGCAACTTACCACCCATCTCCGCCATCTATACACACTATCATAGAGAACATCCTCCCCACTAATAATTTCAAAACTCACCTCACGAAAGGTCTCCAGTCGTCTTCTCCGCTGGTCCGACATTCTACAGCGTTAACGCTGTTGAAATGTCTTCGGAAATACGACTCTGTCGTCACCACCTTTCAGGAAGTTGTAGATACGTTGGAGGAGGAGGAAGATGGTCAGTGGAGGAATGCCGTCGTGGCTCTCGAAGCCGAAGCTAGGAAGCGTGTGCCGGAGCTTCAAGTTATCATCGCCTTCTCACAACAAAAATCCGACGTTGTCCAGGAGCAGAGTGCTTCTGGCAATGGAACTGTGGTCGCGACGCTAAGGCCTCTAACGGCTTCGATGATTTCAGAATCTGCGTTGAGGGTTCTGTGGTTGTATCACAAGTGTTTGCCAACTCTAGTGGCTGAGGCGAGATTCGACTCTGGGAAGTTGTTATGGAGCTTCTTGCATCATTGGAGTGGGGAAGTGCCGGGACAGTCTGTGGACGGGTGGGATATGTTGAGGAGACTGCATGTATTGAGGCTACTGAAGGAGAGTGACCAGTTTTTGTGGTCCGGGAAGGCAGGTAACGAGACTCGTTCGTCCACCATTGGGTTCCTTTCTCATCATGGCGTAGCTTCGCACAGCAACTTGCGGATTCTACTTCAGGGGTACCTGGAGACTCGATCGACCGCCCAGCGGCGTGAAATTGGTCTGTTACTACGTCACGTCTTGGCCGGCGATCCGCTTTTCCAGCATGACCCTGAAGAGATCTATCTCTGGTTGGAGTGCATTCCATTGGCTTCTTCTCGAGGTGGAACCAAGTCCCCCGACGGCGTGGTACTCCTGGACGGCGGTGCTATCGTTGTCAAGTTTCTTGAAGAGTGTTTTCTACGTTGCGCCCGGGCGCCGTATAAGTATCTTGAAGACCTCTCTGCGGTGACATCCCCTCTTTCGTCCTCGTACAATGATTCCACTGAAGACTCGATTGCAAAACGTCCAGAACTCTTTCCGAGTCCCGTCTTGATGACCGTGGTCGAACAATTATCTGCCCTGGTTAAGAAGGATCCTTCCCCATCGGACCTCTACTCACTATCGGCCTTCATTCGCCACCTAATCTTCAGACTTTCCCAAAAGACACAGAGCCTGTGGTTCACCCAGGCGATCGCGAAGAAGGTGGACAGTATATTCGGTGATGATGTCTTACCTGGTTACCCAAGTATTATGAAGGCGGTGTGGAGGGAGGTTCGGATCCTTCGTGCATGTCTGGCTGGGCTGGAGGATGCTCCTCAGAGTACACCAGGGGCGATCGCAGATCAAATGCAAACCTTCCTCGCGAAGGTCGAAGGAACGCCACTCGGTACGTCGTTCACTTTTTTCCGTCTCGTTTAAGATTAAAACCTGGGAAAAGATCCTTCTGAGGAAGTGCGCATAACTGCTGCTATGGAACTTGTAGATTGGGTCCGGTTGGCAGATCATCCGTTGCACCCGTCGGAAGCCCTGCGGCTAGCCTCCGCCATAGAAAAACTTCACCCTGCCTCCGTGAAACCGTTGGTTGAATCGCTTCATCCTGATCAAGACATTTTCTGGCGATTGCTTTCAAACTCTACCGTGTGCTCCGAGTAAGTAGAAACCTGCTTGAGGTGGCGAATCTGGATTGAAAGACATTCATCTCAGGGTCACTTTTGATTGGGCGTTCGTCCAGACCTCTAACGCAAAACTCGGAGAAGCAGAGTGCAGGGAAAAGTTGGTGGGTATGATTGGACGGAGCGAGTTCACCCTCGCAATGGCGAGGCGGGTGCTAGTGTTGGTCTCCCACCGAGTCGAGGCCTCGAGACAGACAGGTTACATTGGGATTGAAGGACTTCTCCAGCTCCTAGGGAGTGCCATGACCCTTGCCAAGCAAAATTTACCGCCTAAAGGTTTCGATGCTGCGAAAGAGTTTATGATCTCACGACTAAGCCACCTGAAGGTGCTGTGCACGACGCCGATACCCAGTGGTGTCCATGATGGTGAGTCCGCTTGTGGTCGTTTAGTGTGACATTGTCAATATTTTTTCCAGCTCTTGGTGGTGCTTTCACATCCATTTTTGGCAGTGACGTTAGCGACCGGTCCCTGCTTGGTGATATCGTCAAGCACTGGCTATCGATACTCGTTGAGGAAAGCCACATTGGCCAGGAAACAGTACGTCGGCCCTACAACGAAGTTACACCCAGATAATAAGTTGGCTACAGCTTTCTGTGTCATCTCTGTGGATCCGTTTTGCTTTCCCCGAGGACCTTTTCGTTATTCTCGACAAGCTTTTCAACGGAGAATTCAGTACAGACGTCACCGCCGGAGCACTTGTAGAACTTATCGATTCAGCCTTCTCGGTTTTGGGTTCCTCCATTTCCACCCCAACCATCTCATCGGCGTTGAACGAACGGTTGACGCCTTTGTCAGAGTTCTGCTTATCAGAGATGGGGTCCTCCTCCGCTGTCCGATCTGTTTTCGCCCAGCTTCTCGAACGGTCTTTGCCACTTGGATACGACGGGTATCTGACGGAGAACGATATTCCGCTTTCTCAAGCTTTGGTGGAGGCCGAGGATCGCTGGTCGCGAAGACTCAAACCGTTAGCCCCAGGAATAAGGATCGAGACGTTCCTGTCCACGAATACCTGGACCACAACCCATGTGGATATCATCACTCCTCTGTTCTATCATTCGCTTACGGTTCGAATGTCATTTAATTCCTGGTTGGAGCGAGGGATTACCAATGGGATTGGGGTGGATCTTCTTGTTCCCTTACTTTATGGCTTTCTGGATTCTTCTCCACCCGGATACGTGATTGAAACCCGGACTTGGGAGGGATACTTCTCACAACTCCTCGACATCGTGTGGAAGCGACACCCGAGTTCACCCAAGGCAATCGGATCCGTCGTTCTCATCTTTCAGTTCTCAGAGGACCGGACGCACTTTGTTTCCATACTCAACAAAAGACTGGAAAATTCGTCGGTTGAAAACCTTAGTCATGGGATCCTTGCTCTCGCGTCTAAGCTGTGGAGTCTAGCTCGAGTGGATTCGGAAGTTTACGTTGGAGCGGCAATTGACCATGCCACGCAATGGGCCATTCATCGCCTCTCCGACGGTTCTAGGGTATCCGAGAGCGACACTGCGTTGTTAGGAGAGCTAGGTAGGTTTTACGAAGTCCGCGTGTTCCACCAGCTAACTATCGGCCTTCAGACTACCTCATCCGACAAACCAAACACGTAAAAGTTCACCTGGCGGAACCTGTGATTGTATCCGGGATCAAGCATCATATGCAAACCAAACAGGTCATCTTCTTATGCACAACCTTGGTCCAAAATTGCAGTCTGAAGGTACGGCAAGTGTGTAGTGATTACGTGGGATCGAGGGTTGATTTTCTCATCAGCCGGCATCATCGAACAAGCACCTCCAGTCGATTGTACAACACCCCAAATTTTTCGTTGTCTGCAACCCGCCTGCTCTCTCCACTGCGCGCGACGCAGTCGTACGATTACTCCGGGAGTTGTTTTACATCTACCCACAGAACTCCTGCCAACCCAGCCATATTGAGTCCCTTCGCGCAGTATATGGCGGGACACTCTCGGCGTCGGACAGAACCCTCATCTCCATACTTCACCTCTTTGAAGTTCACAAGAAGTTATCATGCGCTTCTCTTCTATCCACGTGGTCGAGTTCCGGAGATACCGGGCCGAATGATGTATTCAGCGCTGTGCTGAGTCTGGACGCCGCGAAGGTCTTCCATACGTGTCTCAACTTTCCTCGTGGACTGAAGTTCGATCTGGATCATGAGTATCATGATCAGTCGGAGTTCGGGGAAGAGATGTACGATCCACTCTTCTTGAATCTTATATTTTCGAGGATAGTTTCGGGGAACTCCCCGTCTTCCGTGCTGTCTTGGGTCCAGTTCTTCCGCACGAACATCGTTTGCGTGGTCATCCGATCCCTTTCCTCAAAGGATGACACATTCCGCGAACTATCTTTATGCAACCTGTCTGGGCTCTGGAAATTGTTGGAGGTAGGGAAGACACACACGCGGCGACTCCGAGAATGTCTGCTGACTACTCTTGTCTCTAGTCGGCGGACATGCAAGAGAAACCCCATGTCATCTACGTTCTAAATCTACTGCGCGATCATATCCCTGTACCCACAGACGGGAGCGGTCCCCCGAGGCTTCCCACGTATGCATCCCTGATACTGTGTCACGCGATACGGGGGATATTTTACCCGTCCAGCTTTATTTATCCTCTCACCGCCCGGTTCTTGTTACAACGGGCAGAGCTGGATGTCCAAGATGTTCCCATGTTCCTCGGGATGCTCTATAGTGGTTCTGACGAAAACTGGAGGAGAGAGAGGCTCTGGATGATTCGATTCTTGACGGACGGCATGACAAGCGCGCAGGATTGGAAGATCCTCCGCAAACGCCACGCATGGGATTTAGTGGCCAGCATGTTCCAGGGGTTCGGCCAAGATCACATCCTTCGAAACGGAATTCTGGAGGTGAATCGATTTCGCGGAGACGCCCATAAATGCGATACTAACATGACATAGTTCCTGATAAAGATTACGTCCAACCGTTATGCGGTAAATTCGTTGCTGCTCAGGTCCGGGTTGTTATCTTGGGTTGAGATCCAAGTTCACGGAACTGTTATGGAACAAGAGGCCTTGCGGTGGTGTCGCGTACTCGATAACGTTTTGGTGGTGTCTGATACCGCTAAGATGGAATCGGTGACTGAAGGTCAGTGGCGTAAAACCATCATGAGAATTGTAGAGCGGATTTTGGGAACGAACGGTAAGTCGTTATGGCCCACGAGTCTTTTTCCCGCTTACCTTTGTGCAAGTTTCCCCATCCGTAATCTGTGACTGCGTGAGTCTTATATCCAGGCTTCAAGCTGTTTCCCCAGGTGATCCCGACCTGCCACGGGTGGTCAATCTCGCGTTCAAGTCCATAAACGTACTGGAGAGCGGTCTCCGGATCCAGGATGGAACCCAGGTAGATTTGGAGGATTTGGGGCGGGATTTACGTTCCAAGCACTCCTCAGGGGATACTTCCCTGGTTCTCTGGGGCAAGGTCATTGTGACTCTTTGGCGGGTGGTGATGGGATTTAATATCAAGCCATCGTGCTGGGACGGACTGACCCTCCGGGTGTTGATTTGGAGGTGTATTGCCGGTGAGAAGGGTGCAAGAGAAGGGGAGTGGGTTCGCCAGGAGGCTGTACGTAACCTGCGATCAACAAATGACGAATGACGAATGATGCACGTTAATATGTTCTTTGCACCGTGTGTGACGGTGTTTGCGATAAGTAAGTATTGTATGTTGATCTCTGTGATACGCTTGCTGCCCTGCAGGGATCTACTTCAGAATCACCCCCCCCCATGAGGCAGTCTAAGATCTTGTGCCTAACCATAAGGATGAATTGGATCGCTAATCAGCCACGAGAGCGCGGCGGACCCGCACCGTACTGGGTGCTTGGACCCGCGCCCTTTTTATCCCCCAGACACTGACTGTGATTCCCTCCTTCAACGATGCTCGTGGAATCCGTTATCTGCTCTCCTACCCCGTCTTACCCGCTTCACATCGCAGCCAAGCGCTACTCAGCCCGTCATGACAGCGGGGTGACAGGACAACAATCCGGCTGTGACCTCACTTTGATCTTCTTGCATTCCACGAGCTTTCCTAAGGAGATTTGGGAACCGACTATCGAGTATCTTCTCCAGGGCCAAAACAGATGGAGAACCCGAATACGAGAGGCTTACGCGATCGACTGTCCCAACCACGGGGTGGCAGCCGTACTCAACGATGGGTTGCTGGGCAACTTTGCAGGTAGGACGATTCCGAACTCTCCCGCACCGGCTGTGGTGTTGTAGCGCCGCCCCTGATCGCGGCGTTTTTGTTTTGCAGCTGGGACGAAAAAGTTTGCCGAGTGCGCGATGCAGTTTCTACTCAGCGGCCCCACGCATAGCACGCCAGTCGACTTTTCGAAACGGACCCTCGTAGGGATTGGTCATTCCCTCGGCGGCGTATCGGCGTAATGCTTTGTTCTCCTTTTGCTCGCCTCCGCTGACTTGGTCATTGGGTGCCAGGGTCCTCATGCAAACCATGCGCAGCCCGATCAAGTTTAGGTCCATCATCCTGGTTGAACCGATGCTGGACGCTCGCCCCGGAAATGATTACGAGCAGCTCCGCACGAGGCTTATTCGTTCCGCGTATAAACGTAAAGACGTGTGGGACAGCAGGGAGGAAGCGACCACTCATTTCAGAAACACCGTTCGGTGGCACCCGCGAATACTCGACGTATTCATAGTGAGTGTCTTATGATTATGTCAATCGAAGGGAGGTTAAGTGATCACATTGTCCGCAGAAATACGGACTAAGGGATCATCCAACCCACACCCACGAGGTTTCACCCTTCAATGGCGTTACCTTGTCATGTACTCGTGACCAAGAGGCTGTAAGTTAACATCTGCCGCTTTTGTTTCGGGTTTCGGTATATTAATTTGGGAATATTACTCCAGTTGATGTACAGAGACAAGGACGGTGCGACGGCACCCGTCCAGGACTTGAACGTGGCTTGCCACCAAATCCCTGTCCATGTCATATTTGGGGGAAATCCTGACTATCTGTAAGAGTCTCCATGATATCACCTGATCGTAACCTCTCATATACTCCTGTTTTCAGACCGCGGTCAGTCCAAGACGGACTTACGGATCCGAAGTCCGGTCGCAAGTTTGCCTCTGTGACTCGGATCCCGAACACAGGCCACCTGGTACGCAACACGCCCATCGATTCTGTTACGCGATGATGCTGAAAACCACGTAAGATCCCCCAGCAGAACCCCTTAGCACTGGCTTCCGCGTTATCTCAGGTCATTCAATCTTGTCCTGATCCAAGGCCACGAAGGGCATTCGCCAGACTGTAGCACTAGTTTGACTCGGACGTTGTAACCATAGCGTGATTGGGGTAGGGTATGTACAACTCTAATAATATGTACAGTTGTTCGACGGTGGTACGGGAGGATGTGAGGGAGCGACATTACCTCAGACGTGAAGGAGGTACGCAGACATTCGATTCTTTGTGCTGATTGGAGACCTATGCTAGTAAACTACACGAGTCCCTGAAACTTGCTTAAGCTATGCACAAACATTCTGGGAAAACACGTTGCAAAAAAAGAGGACAATAGGCCCCGAACCACGGCTGGAGACGGTGAGGTTAGCTGCCTGTAGACGTGGCACCGAAGGGAAACCTACAATTTAGAGGGCTCAGGCTGGCGGGAATTAGCCTGAGAGTCCTGCATTCAAGAGAAAGGTCAAGTATTGAGAGAGTGAGAGCGGCGAACCAGCTGGGTGCTTGAGGAACGAAAGGGGCACGGACAATGTCTATCGGTCATCCGCAAAGATGGTAGGCAGATCCTTCATGTCCAGGACGACAACGCCAGCCTCCTCGAGCTCCGCCTCGATTTCTCGCTCAATTTTGTGAGCTGGGGTGATTCCTCCCCCTGATCGACGGCTGTTGGTCAGGGGATACAACAGATCATAGGCGATAATGCCACCTACCGTGCAGAACCTCCAGCCTATCGAAAGTCGTGTGAGAACCTCTAATGAGTAGGACGGTGTTTCCTCGACTGAGAGCGGCGCCACAAGTTGCTCGGACGCAGAAGTCGCTTTGAAGTCCGACAACGACCATCTCCCCATCCTCCGGTATCAACTTTCCGAGCTTTGTCCCTGCAAAGGCGTTGTTCTTGGATTTGTCAATGATTTGTTCGCCAGGCAGGGGTTTGTGGATGAGCTGCCAGCCCGGGGTACCGAGCTCATCCGGTTCTCCTGAGCCGCCGTCGTTTCGGACGTGGATGATTAGAGGAGGGGGAACTGCCTTGTAGCGGGCATGATTAAGGATTGTAGTTATGTTGATTCTGACTTGAGTTGCGGCGGGGACGGCCTTCCTGCCAGTGAACATACCCTCCTGGACGTCGAGGAGGAGGAGGACGCGATGAGGGGTCGCCATTGTTGAAGAGATCGGTTGGCTGGCGCTGTCGTGGACCATGATGAGGGGAAAGCCGCAAGACGGCGGGGAACCAAACCCTCTCAGCCTCGGGGGAGGTGTGCTAGCTTTAGAGGCCTCTCGAAACGGGCGATAGCACGGCAGACGGCTACTCTTCCTCCCTTCACGTGATCCCCGTTACCCTCTTCCCGTAAACCGACTACGGGCCCTCCCCCTCCCTTTCGCTCGTTTCCTCCCTGTTTATTCCCCCGCGGGTGACTGCTACCGAGAGTAATGGCCGCGAGAACGCACTTGGCAACGCGCCAGGACACCTTTGACTTGCGAGATCAAATCCTTACAGATGACCACAACAATAATCAGCAAGGCGTTCTAGAAGCAGTATACCATTCTGACGAAGAGCACTCCATGTTGGAAGATGACTCGGACGGCGAGGACGGGGGTGACTACATGGACGAAGACGACGGTTCTTCGTCGCTCTCAATCCCCAACGAGTCCATCGATTTCGACCTCGTCTATGCCTTGCACAGCTTTGCTGCCACAGTGGAGGGACAGGCGAATGTTGTGAAAGGCGACAGTCTATTCCTTATGGACGATAGCAACAGCTACTGGTGGCTTGTTCGCGTCCTAAAAACCCAGGAGGTTGGCTATATCCCCGCCGAAAACATCGAAACCCCGTTCGAGCGTCTGGCAAGGCTCAACAAACACCGGAATGTTGATGTATGTCTGTATTAAGATCGCTTGCTTGGTGTTCTGATTATTCCATAGCTCGCGTCCGCTACTCAAGCTGAGATGCGTGATGCTCTTGACCCTGCAAACTCCCGGGAACGCTTGCATGCAAATACCGCTCGTGTGGCCACTCCTTCTCCCCTCCCTGGTCAGCGTGGTGTTCCTCAAGCCACCGGGCGTAGATCTGTTGCGTTCACACCTGCCCTGTCTGTCCATCGATATCCTCCTGCGGTTTGGAACGAAGATGAAGATGAAGAAGATGACGAGACGGAGTGGGACTTGGAAGGATACGAGGATGAGGACCCTGATCTGGCAGATGAACAGGCTCAAATGGAAAGCCAGCTGCAGCAGATGGAACCCGACGACGGAATGAGTTGGGAGGACGGAGCTGTCGAGGAAATGCAGAGACAAACTCAAGCAATCTCTTCTACCCTGAAACCAATTCGATCCACAGAAATCCATGAACAGTCTCTCTCCCAGCCTCTCATTCAACAGATCATACAACCCACCCAACAGCTCACCAACGAAACATCTCCCACCTTCTCGACCTCTTCGAAGCCGACCGACCCCGTTCTTGTCACAGAAACTCGCAAACTCACGGTCACCCCTTCCATCGCTCGCGATCCTGCCCTCGTCACTGAAGAACCCGCTCAACGGTCTCAACCCGCGCAACCGATCACACTTCTCCCGAGCGCCATCATGGCGCAGCAAGAGGCAGAGAGGAAGAGGACTAGGGAAGAAATTGAAGCCTTGGAGGCTGCTCAGAAGAAGGCAAGGAGCAAAATTACTCCGGATCAGCAACGACCTCAGCCTGGGGGTAAACTCCGGAAGGATCGTAACGAACAGGAAGAGGAAACGAAGGAAAAGAAGCGTGGTGGCCTCTTTGGGATATTTGGAAGGAGGAAGGACAAGAGCAGCAAGAGCAGCATCACATCGAGCAACGCTTCCCAGGACAGTTCCAGTGACTTGCGAATCTCGGAAGATTCGAGCCTTTCTGTAACAAACCAACAGGATGGTAACTCTCCCACAACAGCAAGCGCCAGACAGCAGCAGCAGCAACAGATGCTTCAGCAACAAGCCTCATACCGTAATGGTGGTGCTGACTCCAAACGCTCTCACTCTTCGCCCACTGGATCACAGGACCAAATCTCACAACATGCCTCCCAATTGCGTGAGTACGACATGCAGCAGCAGAAGTTGTTCCATGAATACCTCACCCGTTCTCCTTCATCCCCTCCTGAAGCATCCTATGGTCTTGCCTCCGCTCCGCTAATGCCCTACTCTCAATCGTTCTCCTCCTCAACGAGCTCTACGAACAACCTCAGCCCCACTGCCCCCCGCCCTCGGCCTGGTTCTCTTATTCTTGCGTCATCGACGACTGACGGTCAAGGTGTCGGTGTCCCCGACCTCAGCGTTGTGCGTATCTTTGCCGGCAAGCACGTTCAGACCGAGGCAACCTTCAAGACTGTCCTGCTTAACAGCTCTACGACTTCTTCCGATCTCGTCAAACAGGCTCTCCAGCGATTCAGACTGCCCGCCGGAGAGGATGCCAGTCAGTATTACCTGTCGATGAAGCAAGTTGAGGGTTCCTTCGCGATCTTGAGGTCAGAGGAAACGCCCCTCGGTGTCTTTGAATCCCTGGTTGAGGCTGCTATGGAGTTGCCGAGGGTCAAGCGAAGTAGCGTCGGAAGTATCAGCTCGGTATCCAGTAACTTATCGATGCACCCCGCGATCAGGAAGTTGGCCATGAACGACTTCACTGATGATTCTGCGGTCAAGTTTTACCTTAACAGGAGACTGAGGGAAGGCGAGACGGAGAGTCCGGATGAGTTGGATGAAGAGGATGTTACGTTGATTGCGGAGGGTCCGATCACCGAGGAACCAAGGTCACAGTATCTCACAGCCACCCCCCAATCTCCTGCGCAAGAAAGGTTCAGCTCCCCTGGACACAGGTTCTCGATGCAGGTTCTCATTTACCCTGACGATCTTCCCGATGACATGGCGTTCGATACCCAGACTGAAGCGATCGTCTTCAAGAACACCGTCAAAGACCGGCCACAGTCAGAGGTTTCGACCTCCTCAGGAGTCAGCTTGTCTTACCGCAGGAAGGTGTTCACCCTCCCTAAGAATATCACTGTCGCAGAGGTCATCGAGATTGGATTGGAGAGATTCGGTATAGTAGAGGGCGTTGTAGATGGCGGAGATGAGATCGAAGATAAGTCGTTGAAGAGGAGAAGCTCATCTAGAGTCCGGTATACCTTGCATGTCGAGGTTGGTGGAAAAGGTAAACACTCTTTTTATTCTTGGTTGTTTCACATGTTCATGCGTTCGAAGCTCGTGAACTCTCTACCTCGAGCAGGATCATAGAGGCTTATACCCGCCCCCCGACGTTCAAGCCCGCTGAGACCCGGTCTTCGAAGCGTCGCTCCGTCGACTCGGCAATGCTGTTGGGCAACGTGGAAGACATCTCGCCCGATGACCCTACGTTCGTCTTGCGCCGCGCGATTGCGTACCGCCATTCAACGTCACGAAACCGCTTGTCCGCCCCTCTGGACGAGATCGCTCTCCAGAAATTCCATCGAGAGTCGATCTCAAGCTCTGCCTCGGATGTTACCATCCCCGGGGAAGACTCAAAGCGACAACAATCTCAACCGTCTCAGAAGGAGATCATCGCGGCGCAGAGAGCAGCCAGCCGGGCTACTCAGCGTGCTATCCTGTCGACGCAGACCAACGCCTCTCATGGTGTCGATGTCCTTCTAGCCGGTAACGCGATGATTCGAAGTTCTCGCTACGAGATCGACGAGCGGACGCGGTATTCTTACATCGATCCTGACGGGGAGACCTACGACGTCAGCGACATTATCGAGGAGGAACTAAGCAATGACCTCCGACATACCGGAGGAACGGACCTCCTCCAGGGTGTGAAGGAAGTTCCGAGTGACAAGTTGGATCGTGTCCTTAGTAAGATTAAGGACGGAAAGGGCAACGGTAAACTGCCGACGTCTCAAGCAAGTGACAGTTTACGCTCAAAGCGGTCGAGTTCCCCTTCGTTATATTCGTACGGGGAGCGAGACAGCCTCACCCGGGACAACACACCTACTTCGAGGACCGGCACCCCTCTCGCTTCAGTCGTGAACCAAAAAAATCCGATGTCGGGCATCGCTTCTGGTCGCACCGCTTCCCCCCTCGCCAGACTGGCCGCAAGCAATTCAAAGTACTCGACTGCCCACGAACGACAAAGTTCTATCGCGTCAATGTTGTCCGACCTTCAGTCGGGATACCGCAGCCCGACGCCTGGGACTCCACCCTACCCACCCACACGGGCAGGTTCCGTCCTGCGGAGGCCTAAACCATTCATCCCGAAGGATGACTTTGGCCTGTCAAATATGTTGGCGGTGATCGAGTTGGGTGGATCAGTGAAAGCGCCCACGCCGACGCCTTCTGATTTTGTGGAAGAGTTTTTCTTTGGGAAGAAGTTGGATGTGGAAGCGCTGCATCCTGCGGTGCAGGAGATTTATGCTGATTCCTTTAAACAATTAGAGGCTATGGATACGGTAAGTTCCTCGTGCATGGTTGTCCCTGGGAGTGCACGAGTGCTCATTTCACCCCTATGTCACCGTTGCAGATCTTGGACGAGCTGCTCGCCACAACAGGTCACTCATAGTCTCGGCATCCACTGGTTTTAAATGCGCGTATATCTACTATTTATTGCTCAATCGATCACGCTCCTTCGCCGTTTCTTGTCTCTCTTCCCCTCGGCTCGCGGAACCTTAATTATTGCTTCAAATTCGCTGTACGTCTCCGGTTATCGCTGATAATTTACTCACTGTGGCTGGATTACCGATACCCCCGACTCTTTTTGTCATAAAAATAGAGTAGTTGTAATGGATTCATAACTTTGTGCTTAGAGTTCGCCTTCGGCCTTTTTGAAGGTTTCAGCGTCGGAAGGAAAGGTTCTTATGAGCCAGTCTCTGAGGTAGGAATTGACCTCCTCGGGCCTCTCCATGTGTGGCCAGTGGGCAGCTGCAACGGACTGAATGATACATGAGCGAGGAGAATGTAGACTGGTGGGCGACCGACCACTTCCTCTAATTTTGGAACGAACACCTTGGATTCGGCGATTTGTGAAACAATGCTCCAATCAGCAACGGAGTCCTGGAGGCGTCTGTTAGATATGTGGGTCGCACGGATGACAAGCTAGGGAGGTACCTTGCTAGGGTAGATTGCAAGTGAAGGAACGTTGACGCTGAATGTACTGCTGTCGTGGGCTACCTGCCAAGAGAGGTAACGGTTCTGTAGGAATCGTAAAACAAGTCGTCGGCAATCTTATCCTAGAGGGGAATGGAAAATGGGATTACATTATGCTGGTAGAATTGGAGACTCTTTTTGAAACCGGACTTGGTGTATTGCTCGACCAAGTAATCCTCTTCCTCCTGCGTCAACAGAAGGCTCCGGGGCAACTATGTAAATCGCGGTTGAGCAACTTGGACAGGATAAGGATCAGTTTTTAGTTCCCGGCTTACCTCGATACCGTCGAAAGGAGTTAGGAACGACGTCGAGCTGGTCAGGAAAGCATCTGGAGCGGTAGTATTACTGTGCCTGTAGACGGCACGGATGGTGCGCCTGACATCAGCTTCGAGCTCGGCAGCAGCAGAGTCGACCGCATCCCTGAAGTAGACCTGGTAAGTCAGCTTAGGAAATGTGGTCAAGAAGGCTTCAATGGGTGTGTATAGACCGGCGGAAGCGAGGTACTAGGGGTTATTCTGAATTTTTATTTTCAGGTTTCAGTGAAGGCAACGGCTTACAGGAACAGTGAGAGAGACAACGCCCGAGAAGATGTCGGGACGAGCGCGTCCGGCCTCCCAGCAGATAGAGCTACCCCAGTCGTGTCTAGCACGGCCCAATGCATCGGCGTCCTAGGAGAACCGGCTCGAGGGGAAAGAGGAACGAACCCGATGCAAACGAGTTTTCCGACTACCTTGGCGTGTTTGAGGATACACACCAAGTCGTCAACAAAGTCTCCCATAGTGGCAGAACTCTCGACATCACCGGGGTGACCCGATGTGCCCATTCCACGTATGTCGATGGCGATGACCCGGTGGTCTTTCTACAGGGTACATGTTCAACGTGAGATCGACGTTGACTTCAAGTGAGGGTGATTGGGATTCAATCGCCGAACCTTGAACTCGTTGATCTGGTGCTTCCATGTGGACCAGATACCCGGCCAGCCATGGACGAGGATGAGAGTGTCCTTTGCTTTCTGGTTCACATCTACAAAGTCTATCGCGGCGAGGTGGTATCAGAACGAGGGGCCGTTTGACCCGTTTCGGGCTAAAGCTCACGGATATCAATGTTCAGTGTCCCTTCTACGGCCCGGTTCACGGTTGGACATTTGGCAGTCCTGTGCTCTCCCGTGAAAGGGAACTGAGCGACTGAGGATCCGCTGAGGAGGAGGAGGGCGGCGAGGGTAGAGAACAGCATGTGAAAGAACCGGTGAATGTCACACCTATACATCCCAACCAGCGACCCCGTCGTTGGTTAATGTTGAACGTCGAACCATCCGAAGAGCTCAGTGAGGTTGCCATGGCTTGCAGACATATTGTGACGTAATGCCGTTGACGATCACCCAATCAACCGCCAGCACGTGATTAGGACGCCATCATATTAGCGACAACGCCGACGCGCCGAGCCCGTGGCAGAATCCATTTACAGATTCCCAAACCCAACGTCAACGCCCATGAGGACGCCACCGACACCAATCTCGGTCGACTGTCTCTCCGGTCTAGCTTTTGTCTTCACCGGAGAGTTACCTGGCTTCTCTCGGGATGAAGCCATTAGTCTCGCGAAGCGTTATGGCGCGTAGGTCCTCCCAGCCCTTCAAACTATCCGTCTATTCTTACCTAGGTGATCAACAGCCGAGTAGTGGGCCAGCCATCGTCGAAGACATCATTTGTGATTTTAGGGAACGATGCAGGACCGAGTAAACTCAAGGCAATCAAGAAGCACAACCTACGTACCCTTGATGAAGATGGGTTCATGGATCTCATTGCGACTCGCAAGGGGCCGAGCGCGGGTGGCAAGGTGGACGATAAGACGCGTAAAAAGATGGAAAAGGAAGAGGAGGAAATCAAGCAAGGGGCAAAGGAGTTGGTTAAGCGTGAGAAGGAGGCCGCGAAGGCTGCAAAATCCGACGCGAGCGGGTGAGCAACCTGTTATGTATGCATACACAGTCCAACATTCCCAAATAGCGGAAAGACCATCGATCCCTTGACTCAGCTGTGGACCGTTCGATACGCACCCAAAACCCTCAAGGAGATATGCGGTAACAAGGGTCAGATTGAAAAACTCCAACAATGGCTCGAAGACTGGCCTGGCAGTCTCAAGTCTGGCTTTAAGAAGCCTGGAAAGAACGGCACAAATGTATATCGAGCCATGATGATCACTGGACCTCCAGGAATCGGCAAGACGACTAGTGCCCACCTATGTGCACAGCTTGCCGGATTTGTCCCTATCGAGATGAACGCTAGTGACTCGCGAAGCAAGAAACTGATAGAGGTCCGTGTGGGCTTCCTTCATGTGTGCTAACCCCAACTTGACGCCTCCCACAGAACGGGGCAAATATCGCGAATCAATCCCTGGATAAGTGGATGACCGGCAAGGGGGTATGTGCATGGCCTAAACGAACGTCCGCATTTCCTAAATGTCATTCAGTCTCTCAATTCTACCGGGGTTGAAATCACTTCGAGCTCATGTTTAATCATGGACGAAGTGGATGGAATGTCTGCTGGTGATCGAGGAGGAGTTGGTGCATTGGCCGCTCTGATCAGGAAGACCCACGTTCGTCTCCCCTAGCTAAATGCCACAGAATTCTGGGTTGATGTGGAGTTGTAGGTCCCTATCATTTGCATTGCCAATGATCGTGGGGCGCAAAAGTTGAAGCCGTTGCTCAACTGTGCCTTCAACTTGCCGTACAAGAAGTACGACCTACAGTATATCCCCTTGTGACCTGCCAGTAACTTTTTTTCAGGCCAGACGTGACAATGGTTCGATCACGGATAATGACAATCCTCTACAAGCAAGTTTAGTCGACCAGTCAAACGGCACGAGCGAAACTGACAAAACTCCAGGGAAAAGATGAAAGTTCCTGCGAACGTCGTTGATCAACTGGTTGAGGGTACTCAAGCAGACATTCGGCAAGTCCTCAACATGCTTTCGACTTGGAGACTATCCAGCGATGCGATGGGTTTCGACGATAGCAAGGCGTTGTGAGTTTGTGCACGCTTCACTCGGAGCCTTTGACAGAAACCTTCGTCCGACAGGGTGAAGATGAACGAGAAGTACTCATTAATGACACCATTCACTATCATTCAGAAACTCCTGGGACCATATATGTTTTCCCCGAACGCTCGAGAGACGCTGAATGATAAGATGGAGCTGTACTTCCACGATTATTCTTTTGTCCCTCTCTTCATACAGGAGAACTACCTGAAGACATCACCTTCCTTGGTGCGCCGAACGGAGACCCCTCCCGAGAAACTTAAGCTTCTCAGGTTAATGGACCGAGCCGCTTCATCATTATCGGATTCCGACATAGTCGATTCGCTGATACACGGGTGAGTCTGTCCTTACAGTTTAAGCACCTCGCTGAACCAGGTTCCTGTCAGCCCCGAACAACACTGGTCGTTAATGCCCCTTCATGCTGCCACATCCACCATTATTCCCGCGTCATGTATGTATGGTACTACCAGTTACAATGGCCCCAACACCATCTCCTTCCCTCAGTAAGCCCCACCTCTAGCTGCGTCGCTTCCCTTTAACGACCTTGTATAGATGGCTGGGTCAAAATTCGAAGCAGAATAAGCTCATGCGACAACTCGGAGATGTTCAAGTCAGGATGCGAATGAAAGTCTCCGGCGACAAACCCGAGATCAGGCAATATTACCTCCCCGCTCTCTTCCCCCACGTTGTTCAGCCGCTAATGGATAACGGTGCAGTAAGTTGACATCGTCTAGTATCATAAGGCCTGGGCTAACCAACTCGTTCAGAGCGCCGTCGATGAGGTGATTGAAAAAATGGACGAGTACTTCCTGTCGAGGGACGAATGGGATACCCTAGTTGAGCTCGGTGTTGGTGGTCACAAGGATGAGGGCGTTTTGAAGAAAATCTCCACCGCCACGAAGACCTCCTTCACAAAGAAGTGAGTGGCGACCACGTATCCTATTCGTTGCGAATGATACTCATCCCACCCAGGTATAACTCTAGGAAACATCCGGTGCCATTCCACAAAGCGCAGGATCTGGGCAAGGTCCCGAAGAAGCTTGCTGCAGAAACAGCTCCAGATCTGGAGGAGGCCTACGACGTGAGTGGATAGTCAAACGCTACAGATGCACAACCTAACTTTTGAACCAGAATGACGACGACATTCCGGACGATGACGATGACGTTAAGAAGAAACCAGTGGATGAGCTTGCTGGTGATAAACTGATCAAGACTGGCAAGCCCAAGGCTTCTGCGGTAGCGAAGTCGACCACTAAGAAGTCAACAACGAAGAAACCAAAGGGGAGCACTAGCACGAAAAAAAAGTAGGCAATTACGTAGTTTACCCTAGTGTTTGTTGCCCCCCGCGAGGGTTACGCGCAAGTTACGCGCCTAATGAAACGCCTCCATTTATGATCACGTGGGTCGCGCCTGCCTCTCTCGCCACTCACACCCACCTCCGACGCTTCTGGTTCCGGGTCTGGTCCACACTCCATTTCTTGGTTACTTGTCTGTACCGGGTCGTTCATCCCCACATTATGGCAATCGAAAAGGACGGGACATCGAACGAAATGGATGTCGACAGTGAGCTGTTTCCGCAAATTGGAACAGCGGACATCAAGCCCGCCGTGGGTTATGTCTACGATGTCATCATGATGGCTCACCATAATCGCGGTATGGACCACGATGAAGACCCTCAACGGATATCTGTAATCTACGACAAGCTCAAACGGTTGGGTTGCCTACAGTTAATGAAGAAGATACCATGCGCGCCCGCCTCGCGGGAAGAAATCATTACCATACACACCGAGGACCATTGGGACAGGGTCATGTCATATAGCTGTCGGTAACCTCGCTTTTGTATGTCGTGACGCGTATAAGTTGAGAAATTCGATATGATTTAGTGATGTCCGACGAGGATATTGAACATTCAGAGGTGTTCTATGCCGAAAAATCGCTTTATGTCTGCCGGGAAACGCCTATCGCGGCCAGGTTCAGTTGCGGTGGTGTGCTCGAGGCGGGAAGAGCGATTGCCCGTGGAGAGGTCAAGAAAGCGTTCGCGATCGTCAGACCGCCTGGTCACCACGCCGAACCGCCCGGTCCTATGGGCTTTTGCTTTTTCAATAATGTCGCCGTGACTGCGAAAGTCTTACAGAAGACCACACAATTCAAACGGATCTTGATTCTTGACTGGTAAGGCTACGAATTGCGTGCGTTTAGGCTTGAACCAAACTTTAACGCAATTTCCAGGGACGTTCATCACGGTATGGTGGTTCGTCGTCTACCCATAACATCAATTTGATTGATATTCCCAAGGCAATGGTACTCAGATGGCGTTTCTTCACGATCCTTCCGTGCTGTACATTTCCTTACACCGGTATGACCAAGGGAGATTCTACCCATCTGGGAAATTTGGGAGCATGCATTCCCGGGGATCGGATGACGGGTTTGGATAGTCAGTCCCCTCTTTTCGTCCTTCATCGACCCAGGGTTTTGAAACGGGAGACAGTTCTGTTAACATTCCATGGCCTACCAAAGGGATGGGTGACGCCGAATACTTGTGGGCTTTCCAGAAGATTGTGATGCCTATCGCGATGGAATTCGCTCCCGATCTTGTGATAGGTAAGTTTCATCCACGCGTTCAAGGAACTTTCGACGATGTTCGGCAATTATTTAGTGTCCGCGGGATTCGATGCCGCGGAGGGCGATGAGTTGGGGGAGTGCAACGTTACACCTAGTGGCTACGCACACATGACGGCGATGCTCTGCACCCTGGCGGGGGGACGCGTGCTCGTCGCTCTCGAGGTACGCATCAGAAACCGCGGAACAGCCGACATCGGACTAAGTTAAGCAGGGGGGATATAACCTTGACTCCATCTGTAGCTCCGCAGCGGCTGTTGTAGAGACACTTCTCGGGCGGCCTCCTCCATCTATAAACTCCCTTTCCGTCTCGGAGTATGGGACAGAAACGGTTTGGCTCGTGGCTCGCGAGCAGTCCGATTTTTGGAAATCGATAGACGTAGATTCCTGCGAACCAAAATCCGGTATATATCATACGGGACGTCCGGAGAACAACCTTTCTAACAATGTGACAGGTCCTCGCCCGCAATCACTAAGTCTGGCAGGTACTGCATTCGCTTATGTTGTAAAGTGCTTGCTCATTGTACGCACAGAGATTCTCAGGGACCACCGCCAATCGTTCATATTTTCAAAGGAGGGCCTTCTCTCCCTTCCACTGCTGCCCGATGTCGCCCGGTTTTTCGAGGGACAGGTGGCTTGCTCGTTAGTCGTCTCCTGTATTTTCCCGTGCGTGCCTGACAGACTATTAGCAAGGACTTTGGCGACAGCGATGTTATCGTTCTCTTTTTGCACGAGTTGTAAGTTTGAACTTTCATGAATATGCTCTGTTTCACCCCTTCTGCACCAGTGGGAAGCTCTCTGTGTCACCCGACCAGGCGTTTTTCAATGCCGAGGAAGAACTTAAGCGTCTCGTATGAAACGAATTTTCTTATCACCCCTCCTCCACTGAAGTTACCAATAGACCCGAGTGTCCAGTGCCGTAATTAAATGGGCGGCAGAGGCTGGGTATTCTCTAATCGATGTTAACGTCTCTCCGACCGGCCCAGTGACGGTAGGTGGCCAGACGTGAGATTCATCATACAAACCCTAAGTGTTGCTCTCTTAGAGGCGAGAAGAGAAGACTTGTGTCACGAATCTTTTGACATACCTATGGGATAACTACCTTTCGTGAGTTTGAGTAACCTCTGTCACCGACCATTGGATTGACGGCTCTCAGGATCTCGACCGACAAGCGTGTCATAATCATTGCCCAAGATGCTGCGACTTATAAAGTTATGGACCTCTTTGATGCTCGCTGTAAGGACCTGATTGACGGTTGAGACTCTGGCGCTGATCTGGGCCCTCCTTCCAGCTGTGACCGTGATGGACGTGAACCCGATGGTTATCCAACTGGTGGATGGGTTGGAATTTCCCGTTCTCCCGCGGAATCCGGCTGCTAACGACCCACTCAGCATGTGGTATATCGAGGTATTCCGGTACAATCCTCTGGAGTCTTCCCAAACTCATTCGTGAATACCATTTTCAGCACTCTCGCCTGTTTGTACCCGCACATCACGTTGTTCCTGTTATGACCACGAAGGATTATGGCAGTATACTCATGGTCGATGGAGTAGCACCTGGGTCGACGGGTCTGCTGGTCGGATCTCTCTCGGGGATTAAGAAGCTTGTGAAAAAGTTGGTTGAGGACGGTCGATCAGAAGGGTGAGACCGCTGGGTGTCGTGATGTTTTGGACTATCTAAGTATGTAGAATTCTTTGATGTTATCATGCTGCCATCGTTTTGTGTATGCGTTTCGATTCCTGGAGTTTTGGTGGGAGGACTTCCGGTGACGTCAAACTTTTGATTTCAATGGCGAAGCGATCGAAGTCGTGACTTCGATTCTGGCCGCGATGAGCGAAACCGGCGTGAGTTCGAACGCAGGGGCTGGTCCTTCCCGACAACCTCAGAAACCGCCCGTGAAAAACCCACCGGTTGTCATACCTGGGTCAGGTAGTAACATAATCGTGAGCCAACGTCAGGCAAGTACTATACAGTTCGCTAAATGCAGTGATCTTGGGATAAAGGCTTACGGGGAGGCGGTAGCGGAAGAATCCCCTGCTCGAATGCATAAAACACGGTAGAGAATTCGGAGACATCGCGGCTGACTTTCAGGTCGGTAGGACGACGGGTATTCTGTTCCTCAGGTACGTGCGACCGCACCCCAAAAGTCTTCGGGATAATCGACAGAGGCTAAATCCCTGGCGCGGATCACGGCCATGGGCCCCATTATATAGCCTGAAATACCACAGGTTACATCCAGAGTACATCGCACAACGAATTGATAGCCTCGGGGCATCGTATAATCTGCGGATCTTGTTGATCCTTTGCGATATTGTAAGGCGATCACCGTGCACTGTGAGCTTTTTGAGCTGACTGGCGGTTCGACTCACCAGCAAGAGCACCAAGAGCCGATACGAGAGTTGACAAAGGTCTCTTCGAATCGCTTTTTTTTTTTGCGGGTTTTGGCTGACGCTGGGCCAAGAAATGCTTGATCAACAACATCACGATAATCGTCGCTTGGAGGTCAGTTCAGCCGGTTCCTCCCCCCTTCCTCCAGATACTAACTGCAACTCGTACCCCCTCCCTCCCAAAATAAATAAATAAAACAGCAACGATGAAGCCGGTCTATACATCTCGAGCTACAAAAAGCTCGAACACAGGCCACCGACGATGATCAAAGAGAGGGTCGACAAAGACCACTCCTCCGTCTTCCGATCAGCCCTAACGAGCGTCAGCAAAGTCAACAAGACGGACGTAGAAACTCTACGTTCATCGATCGGGGTATGACCCTTTATCTGGCCTTACCCACATCTTCGTCAGAGCTGGGAATTGATGAGACCTCACGCTAGAGCTTCGCTGATATCGCCAATGCCTCTGCGGAAAGGCTCGAAAAGCTCCCAGGGTTCGGACAGGTCAAAGTAAAGAGGCTCAGAGATACCTTTGACAAACCGTTCCAAGGGACCAAGACTGTTCCCCGACCTACCGCTCAATCGCAGTTCACGTCGATCCAGTCACACCCAGCTCTAGCTGCTCATCCTCAGGGAGCAGATTTTGATATCACGGTATCCGATTGACAGTAGAGTGTATAAAATATACGAATGTGCAGTTCGCTAGAAGCGAGGGGGTATGCTGTGTGATGGAGACATAGATACAAATTGTAAGGACAGGACAGCTGGACGCAGACCGAGGGAGGGAGAATAAAAATGGGATAAAAAAAAATAAGGGATTATATCATAGAAGTTTTCCATCCAACCTGTCTTCAATCAGTTTGGCGACTGTGGGGCCATAAACGGGAATGCGTGTCCCTTGGAACCCTTCCGGGTAGTGGACTGAAGGGGTGTCAGGGTATGTGTGATACCTAAGGAATCTGTTGTCAATAACAGCTTCCGGATGATATTGAAGTCGGAGACATACGTGTCGTTCCAAATAGCGAAGTGCTTCCCCCTCATGGCTCGTGTCGTCCACTCATAATCATATGCAAACCCCCCTGGGAAGAGAATCTCGACCACAGTCAGGTATCTGGATGGGACCAGCCACAACAGATGTGAGAGGCCATTTCCGTGAACGCCAACAAGGACCTACAGTGGCACGATCAGCAAATTCGGCGAATACGTGTGCAAATGCTGCCGTACCGTAGTTCTTGACATAACATCGAGCTGTTCATCCTTCGACAGCTTCTCAGCCTCGATAATGATCAGCTCATACCCCTTTCTAGCGGTCATCTCTTGTAGGGAAGCAACCAGCAGCTCATGATCCTCGCGAATTAGATGTCTCCGAGCAGCTTGCCTGCTGATGTACGTGATGACAGTCTTCTCCTTGGCAATAGGAATCTGGACAGATAAAGCATTCTTGTTGTTCCCAAAAGCATTGACAGCCTTTTCTCTCTCTTGTTCCCAGACCTCCTCGATCTCAACGCCCAAATCCATGATTTTCTTTTCGACGCCAGCGAATCGTAAGACCTCTCTCCTGACGGGCTCCCACCACTCGTTCTGAAGCCTACCACTGTCCCACAAAGGTTCATACGCCTCCGCGGCGATCCGCTGGTTGGTCGAACCGCATAGTGTTCCATGAAAAGCCGCGCTCCGGTCAGCAATCATAACAGTCTCGAGGTGGTAAGCTCTATCTCCATTGATGGTCGTGAAAATCCTGTCAGCCCAATCACGCTCCGACTCGACGGTCAAAGACGGAAACGCAGAACGCAGGAAGTAGGCGTTGAAGCCCGGCTTGTCTCTGAAACCTTCCGGAGGATTGTTCGCGAAGATGGCGCGCTCAACGGGTGGGGCATCCGAGGTCCACGTCCTGGTGTCGATCGTCGCGTTGAAAGCACCGTTCCAGAACGCCCACGTGCCAAGGCAAAGTTCAGCCACAAAATGATAGTAATGGTCCAAGACTATGTGATAGCAGGTCAGCAAAAGTGCGACGATAGCAACAGCCGCCACCCGGATTTACCGGCGGCAACCGGGGCATACCGAATCACGCACATTGTACAGGATCATTGAAGAACCACTGAATGGAAAAGGAGTCGCGAATGAGCAAGTTGATCATCAACATCGTAATTCAAACCGTGGCCTCCGGGGGAAAAAAATGCGAGAGAAGGCGGTGGCTCTGCACCCGGGGGAGAAAAAAAAGAGGGTATCCGCGGGGACGGAAACGGGGTGGGGGGGAGGACCGAAGGGCCGGACGGAATTCCGACAGGGAGAAACATACCGTGTTTCCGGTAATGGGCCAAATCCGATTCTTTTCGCCAGGCTTCACAGGTCCCCACCTCTGCTGTGCGTCCTTGGCGCCGATGAAGTCCATTTGGTGATCCGTCGGTAACCGGGCTTGCACATTCTCCGGAGTGGCCAACGCGGGAATCGCGATCGAGAGGATATAGCGCAGCTCAGGGAACTCTGAGCGGGACTTGTCGGAAACTACGTAGAAGGTGCCGTTCGACATGTACAGGTTCTTGAATACTGTCCACCCCGGTGCATGCTGAATCATCTCGGTTTCTCGAATCGTCTTGGTCACGTCAACTAGAGTGACAGCCGTAGAAGGTGGAGTCGACGAAAGCTTGTTGCCCTTCCCGCGACCGTAGCCGAACATGTGGTTGTCATTATCATGCTTGTTGGCGTTGACGCGCTCGCCGTAAGGAGGGGGGTCGATGAGGATCTCTTCTTGGTGATAACTTTGGAGTGTCCATGTTGAGTTGAGGTCATCGAAAGGATGGAAGAGGGTGGTGACGAAATGCATCGAGACTGCGCCTAAGAAGACGAGAAAGGCGTCGCGACCCAGCCGAGATCTGGCCAAGCTAGGCATCCTGCGTTGTACCCCAGGTGCAGGGCGAAGGATGGGATGAAGGGAAGAGAAACGAAAGTGGGATGGGTGCTCTGATATGGGAACCTGACGGATCGGGTTTGAGATGCCGGTCTCGGGTGAATAACAAATTCGGGGGGAAACAGCCAAGACTCTCATCCGAGTATCATCTCTTGCACGGGTCGAAGGGAACAGCCCCCAACCCGCGTTTGAATCCCGAGTTCAAGCAATGTCCTGAGAGTGTCCGATACCACCGTTGGGCCTCTAGCAACGCCTTCGTTATTGCATACAAAAACAAACCGACCACACGTAGATTCTAACAAAACAAATGTTCGTAGCCTTTCTATCCAACCCTCCCACTTTTTTCCCGTCCTTACAGTTCCTAGAGTACCACGTGGTGTCAGGGTCCTTCTGGCGGCAACGGACTGACATCAAGAAATCACTCACAATGAGATTCAGGTTGCCGGATACCAAGCCTGTTCCGTCCGAGCGATCAGAACGGTTAGAAAAGTAACGCACGTCGGCACTTACGATTCTCGAGAACACATCCGTCAGGGATATCGATTCGTTGGCCTTCGTTTGCCACGACTGAGAGAACATGAGCGCGCCATCACCTGCGAGCTAGATAAATTCGGCTCACCGATCACGGTACCTCTGAGCGTGACGTTTCTTCCAAAGCTATGGGCGCATTCATCAGGATAGGGGTAAACGGATCTACCGCGGGCGCACTTACTTGACATCTCCCGTGACCGTCAGATGGTCCAATTCCACGATCTTTGGGATAGTCTTGAATCGCTTCTGGAAGTTGGCAATCTACCATCGCGTCGCATGGTCAGTCAAAAGTCCTGCACAGTCGTGTATGAGTCTCTAACCTTTTTGAAGTGGTCGCCCAACTTGATGACTGGAGTGGTATCGAACATGCGAGCTTCATTCAAGACGAGCCGACCGTGCTCAAGTGAGTAGATATCGCTCTTGATGAGCAACAGGTCAGAGCAGCTTTTGACTGGCAAGAATCGGCTCCTTGGAACGTTAACGCCGTGAGCTACATGTGGGCAGGCAGTCAGTCCCTATGGAGAACCGGTTGATCGGAAGGATTGGCGTACCGCCCTTGAAATGCTTGATGGCAGCGCCGGCGGCCGTCTCAAGCTATGGATCACGATAATTACCTTAGTTGCAGGAACCCGCGCCGCCACGCGGATGTGACCTTACCTGGATGACGGCCATGCCATCGTCGGTGTTCTTGGGGTTGATGATAATCTCCAAATCCATTCCTTCTTCTTCCATGACACGCTTCAAAGCTATTCGATCGCAGTCAGGGGGGATCGTTGGAATGCGGAACAATAAATATATGCGAACCCTTGAGGTTGACCCAGAGATTGTTCGTGTTGAAGATCTTGAATTTACGGACTATATGAGAGGCGCATTTAGAAACCGAGTATGCAAGATGCACGGGCTGTGGCGACGCACTGGATTTAAACTCTTCCGTGTGCTCCGATGGCACCTGGGCAATTTCAAGCAAACGGACTTGACCTTCGTAATTGACGAGAGTTCCACCCTGTTCAATCGTCCGGTTTTCAGTCATATGCTAACGGATCAGAATAAACGGGACGCCAACCTTGACGTCTGCCTTGGTCTTATCGGTGACCTCCATTATAAATTCGGCCTCAGTGTCGGCCATGTGTTTGAGGATTCTCTCATCGACACTGGTAGAGAAGGGAGTGTCAACCAGTGCCCGCGACGCAGATTATTTCCCACCTACATGGCACCGAGATTGTCCGAGTTAGAAACGAACAGATATTCCTTTCCATCGGCAATCAACTGATCGAGCACACCGGAGTGCAACAGGGCGTTGTAAAGATCTCCGTGACCAGGAGGGTACCAGTCCTTCTTGTCGTCATCGGCACGACGGGGGCATGGGAGAAGAGTCTCCTTGAGGATCCGGGGGTATCGGGACTGGTTGAAGGTAGTGATGCGAAGTTGTTGGTTGGCATACTTCTTGATGATCCGGAGGGTATCCTCATGGGTGTTGAACGAAGTCATGAGGATGAGGGGGACATCCACTTTGTAGGTGGTGTTCAAGTGCTCGATCTGACGGACGGTCAAGTCGAGGAAAGTCATGTCATCCTTGACTTCCAAAGCGCTCTTCGCGCCGGTCATTCCTATTCGCCATGCCCACGGAATTAGATCACAAGGCGGGATAAAACGGAAGATAAATACAAACCCATGGAGGTACCGAGACCTCCGTTGACTTTGAGAACGGCCAGCTTGTCAAGAAGGCTGTAGTCCTGGGTGGATGCTAGGGAGGCATAAGGAACGATCTGATCTTTTCCGGGCGAGCTGATCTTGTCCCATTCCCTAGAAACGGTTCAACGTCAAGATTATGGCTGATCGGGAAGATCTGTTGCGGAGAATGGACTCACAGTCCCTTGGATTGAGCTTTCTCGGCGAGATATCGAGTGAAGAGGAAGAAGAAACTCTGCATCTCGGTATCGAAGGCCTTCCTGGTGAGGGGATCCTGGACGGAGGCGACGAGATGAGAGAGCTCATTCTTCATCGCCTTCGTCGCGACACCACTGGTGGAGGTCTTGAAATCGAAGTGCGAGGCACCCCTGGCGCGATGGGGGGCTGAGAGGGTGGCCATGGGTGATGAATCGCGGAGGTCGTAGGAGTGGGTGGGGGTGGAGGTCAAGGTCGAGATTAGAAGATCAGGGGCGGATGAAGTCCTGGAAAGAGGTGGTCGCGGCTGATGGTGCTTTTTCTGGTGACGTCGCTCTTGTAAACCTTCCTCTAGTTCTTCGCTCGGGTCTTCTAGGATGGGCGGCGAAAGGGCGGATGGTCTGGATGACACGTATGAACGGCGGTGCTGGGCCTTGACCGTTGACCTCTGCGGCTGCTTCCTGGTGTGAAATATGGTGGGCGAAAGTGTACGCAGACTTGTGCTGCTTTAAGTAAGTAAAGGGATGTAAGCGGGATCCCCGGTCAGAGCCCGACCATAAACACGACGCTGATGAGCATAAACGCCCCTGCCGGGATTCCCGCAACGTCGACAAAATAGCGCATGAAATCCCCTATCAACCCCCGACCGATCCTTTTTCTCCTTCCAAACCCTCTCAAAGCCCAGCAGTCCACCAACGGTTTCACGATATTCATCTTGTACAGCGGCAAAATCGCACCCTCACTACTGACTGTTCGTCGATCGGACCCTATCCTTGCCTTCCTCATCAGGACGAGGTCCAAGATCATCACCCCCAGTGTAAGGGCGACAAGGGGGAGATATCCCCCTAGATAGATCCCAATCTGGTCAGGCAACAAGCACAGCTGATCGACCGCCCCGGCGCCGTCCCCGTCATTCTCTGGCACAGACAGCAGCTGGAACCCGGGTTTTCGAATCCCCATGGCCATGGAAAACGCCTTGACGGTGACCTCTCGGACGCCGCTCTGGTGTTGCAATTCGCAATAGTCGTGATCATCGCCGCTATCGGGAGCGTCAGATAACAGTCTTGGGGCCCAAAATACACCATCAGCGCGCGCGTACCTGAAGACAAGGGCGGGGCGGATTCGTTCGATTAGAAACTCGGACATTTCAGAACTCAGGGTGTTTTGGTATCCGTTCCCTCTCCCGGCCCTGATGGTCCCGCGCTCCCGAATGGGTCCGCAACCCATCCCGGGGGGACGATAAAGTGGGATGTGCGTCAACAAAATATTGTGCACACCCTCCTGACCTGGAAACAGCCAAGATAGGATCAAGCGGTCATGACATCATCGCCGCTTATCTCACCTGGTGGCTTCGACAACTCTTTGATAAATTCGACGGGTCCTCCGACGGACGGCCAATTATTTATCGGAACACCGTGTTTCGTCCGTTCTTCGTCCTCATCGACAAGACTGGGCGCGTCGACGATGACTAGACGATATTTGGGGGTGATTTGTGCAACTCGGTTGAGTGGCCCAAAGTGCGAAACGTATCGCTCTACGGCATGTTCGGAGAAGCTCCCAGAGCTGCCCAAGCTGCAAGGAGAAGGAGGAGCTAAGCTGCAAACGAGAAAGCCCGCCGGGGACATAGAGAGGCGTACCCGACATCATGGTTTCCTGCTACATAATATACCGTGTCTTTCGGTACGGGAAATACGCCTAGGAATCGTTCGTAATACTTTTCGTACCTGTAACGCGAACGTGAGGTCGGATAAACTTGTGAATTGATCCACGTACTCCTCATGGGACATGTCTAGCCTCCCATTATCCATCATATCACCCAGAAACACGACGTAATCGGGGCGGAGCCGTTGATACACAGCTCTCCAGCTCTTCCGCATATTGAGGTCGGTCATTACCTGGCTGATAAATCTGGCCCATGGCGACCGCTCGGGGTACGAGTGGCGGTCGAGTATCTGGGGGTCGGCGACGATGAGTATCTTCTTGTAGTCGCCGTTCTGCGCCTGTTGGCTTCTGGGTGAGGAGCGCTGATGACATGGCGGGATGAGTTCATACCGGCCAGCTACACTTCCTTACTGACGCGTAAAACACGCCGACTTCAAACCAGAGAACGGTGAAGAGCCATATCCAGGTAAGGAGCAACATCGTCCGCAACACGGACTAGGTACAGTTGCGCGTCCCTCGCTTCGCCGGTTGACGTCAACTGCGGACCGCACCGTTTGGCAATGACAGTCGACCATCCGCACCGCCCACTCGGGTTCAAATATAGCTGTGTGCGCGGCGCTCGTCAAATAAAAGCACAAACGTTCGACGGTCAACTCGGTAGTGGCAAAAATAGGTACCGGTGACTTTTCGTTATCATCTCGCCTGCGAGGTTTCCCTACTAGGAATACATTGGACACAGGTGGGTTCTCGGATGCTAGTTAACACCGCTCGGCGAGCTTATATAGATTGAACACTGTCCAGTTTGTTCGCGAGCGGCAGGCTATAGCTAATTGACATGAAACCAACCGATGAAAGAGTCGATCGCGTGCATCTTCAATCGCCACGGTCGCGGGTCTGGTAATTCTCTTCACCGCAAATGGGTCCGGTCGCGCGAGGCATGCGATGAAACGGTTGACGCCCACCTCTGTTAGGGCTCGGATTCTTCCTCACAGCCGGCACGCCGTACCGTTTTCTCGCAGCTACCTCGTGTTTTGACCATGGCAACCAAATCCCGACTACCAAAGGGGGACGATGTTCTCTCCTCACTAAACGAGGCTATTGGCGCCCTGAACCGCGCAAAAGAGGCGACTAGCATAACCCCGGCCAAGGCCGCGTTCACTTCCGCCAGTGTTCTCCTTACTATGATTAGAGTGGGCTTCCTTCCAGTCCATGTCGGTCGATTGTTGGCTAATGTAAATGTTCACAGGACTCGATGATCTCTAAAAAAGACTATGTCGAACTAGGGCTAACCTGCAATGGCGTCTGCGAAGCCCTTACCCTGGGAACAGAAAAAAAACGAGCGGATCAGCTCAGTCAGTCAGTCCTGGAGGCGATTGAGAGGTTGATGGTGTGAGCTGAACCAGCGATGTACATGCTGGGGAACTTCCTCACCAAGTTCTCGATTAGGACTATGGACGAGATCCAGAGACACATCATCGAGTGGGGTAGACGGGGTGCGATTTCCCGACGCTATCACGCAAAGGATGATAAAGACGCGATCGCTACCTGGGGGTTGGACCTCAACAGGATTCTTCATGACTTTCACGTGTGTTCTGTCATTCCTGTGTGGCGATCGCTAACCTTCCGCTTTCAGACCGAACTTTGGACAAACACACATCCAACCGGTTCTGACACTCATCAAAACGCCGCGAACAAGCATACAATTGTTTCCGATGTTCATCCCGATATTTCGAACACCCGCACCGTTGTTTCTGCCATCCATCACACCAAGCTGAAAAGCCGCGAGGGTGCGGGCGGCCAAAATCAGGTGGTAAGTACCACTCGTACCCTGCCTGTCATCGGGTAGCTAGTACTTACCACCGATTAGACTCACGCCAGGTCAGCGGTCTCGACTACAAATAAATTCACCGTTTGATATTTCCACCCAGCGCACCCGGAGAATCATCGTCGCCGCCACGGAGAAATATGCACGGAATCGCTTTCGATATTCGTCGAGACGTCGTTTCCGAGGTTCAAACCATGGTCTCCGACATTCGCCATGCGTTGAAAAGCCAGGAAGGGGCTGGTGGACAACATCTGTCGGTAAGTGTCACTTATGCCCCGTCCGTCACCGAATACGCGCTAACTGTTCCTTAGACTCAGAACAGGTCAGCGAACTCGACTACCAAGTGACCCAGCCTCTTATATTTGCATCTAGCGTACCTGGAGAATCACCACCCCCACCACCGAGGGCCTTCTTTGGACGTGACAAGTTGATCGAGAAGATTGTTCGATTCGCAGAACATCTCACCCCGATGGCCCTAATCGGTGCTGGTGGAATCGGCAAGACATCCACCGTTCTGACCGTCCTCCACCACGATCGCATCAAACAACGGTTTGGCCAGGACCGCAGATTTATCCGCTGCGATCAATTTCACGCCTCACGCACTCATCTTCTCCGACGGCTCTCCGAGGTTATCGGCGCAGGGATCGAGAACCCCGAGGATCTGACCCCCTTACGACCATTCTTATCCTCAAAGGAGATCCTCATAATCCTCGATAATGCCGAATCCATTCTCGATCCGCAGGGGCCGAGCGCGCAGGAGATCTACACCGTTGTCGATGAACTGGCTCAGTTCAATAACATTTGTCTTTGCATCACCTCCCGCATCTCCACCATCCCCCCTGATTGCGAAATCGTCAACATCCCAGCACTATCGATGGAGGCAGCACACAGCACATTCTATCGTATTTACAAGCACGGCGAACAGTCCGATCCGATCAACGACATCTTGAGACAACTCGATTTCCATCCCCTCTCAATCACCTTACTTGCCACCGTCGCCCAGCACAATCAGTGGAACGCCAACCGACTGACCAGGGAATGGGAGAGGCAGCGAACTGGAGTGCTTCACACCCATCACTCCAGGAGTCTCGCCGCCACAATCGAACTTTCCCTCGCCTCCCCAATGTTTCGAGAGCTTGGCCCTAGTGCCCGTGGGCTTCTCGGAGTCATAGCCTTTTTCCCCCAAGGTGTCAATGAAGAGGACATCGAATGGTTGTTTTCGACCATCTCCAACGGACCAAACATGTTCGACGTGTTCTGCGTTCTCTCCCTGACATATCGAAGTAATGGGTTCATCACAATGCTGGCGCCACTCCGAGATTACCTTCGTCCCAAGGATCCAGTGTCGTCCCCACTCCTCCGCACAGCCAAGGACCATTACTTCACTCGATTGTCGGCTCGTATTTATCCTGACAAGCCTGGCTTCGGAGAATCGCAATGGATCACATCAGAAGATGTGAACATCGAGCACCTGCTTGATGTCTTCACAGCAATCGACACAGACTCGGAAGATGTTTGGGACGCCTGTGCCAGATTTATGGATCACCTTTATTGGCATAAACCGCGGCTTGTCATGTTGGGACCGAAGATCGAGGCACTCCCGGACCACCATCCCTCCAAGGTGCAGTGCTTGCAAGATCTCTCGTGGTTGTTTTCTTCGGTTGGAAATTGGGTGGAACACAAGCGGATCCTTACTCGCACCTTAAAACTCTGCAGAGAGTGGGGGGATGACTACCAGGTCGCTCTAATACTGGGGTCCCTATCTGATGTAAATCGGAAAATGGGCCTCTGGAAGGAAGGGATACAGGAGGCCAAGGAAGCATCAGAGGTTTTTGAGCGACTCGACGATACGGCATGTCGGGCGTGGAGTTTGGTCCACTTCGCTTGGGCATTGTGCGATGACGGACAACTCGACGCCGCAGAAGAAGCCGCATCCGGCGCGATCAACCTCCTCCCGGAGAAAGGTCAACACCTTCTGGTCTCCCGAGGCCATTGTGTTCTTGGTGAGATATGTGTATCCAGGGGCAAGGCGGAGGAGGCCATCCGCCATTTCGAGGTCGCCCTCGGAATAGCATCTTCTTCCAATCTGGTCGATCAGCTGTTTTGGGCTCACTTCTCTCTGGCGCGCCTGCTTTTTGTGGAAGGCAGGTTCGACGATGGATACGCTCACATCGAAAGCGCCAAGTTGCACGCGGTCAACGACACATTCCATCTAGCTCGGGTGTCATGGCTGCAGGCTTGGTTTTGGGATAAACAACATAGGTTTGAAGAAGCGAGATCCGAGGCGTTGCGCGCTCTTGAGATGCTGGAAAAGCTCGGGGCTGCGAAGGATGCGGAGGAGGTTAGGCAGTTCCTCAGGCGGACCGATCGTACGCTTGAGGAAACGGACAATCTGCCAGTGATTCCACCTCATCCCGACAAACCGGACGGCAATGGTGAGCTTCTTGGAACGATGGTACTTGTCGCGTGTA
>Ga0307515_10000835_pt1 | contig 70882 bp, 76 predicted proteins | sample 17_EM_MG_FD_194513 | JGI IMG/M metagenome (GOLD analysis project Ga0307515, IMG submission 194513) | Populus trichocarpa ectomycorrhiza microbial communities from riparian zone in the Pacific Northwest, United States - 17_EM | ecosystem: Host-associated > Plants > Roots > Unclassified | place... | reverse complement strand
TGCAGGCAGACTACCAGAGCAGTTATTATCTACATAGGCTGTGACCGAAAACTTTTTTTGATTTTCGGTGTTGAGTTTGGGAGCTTGTTGCCTCTCCGAACCTCGGAGTAACACCGACGACTAAGTCGTCCAGTCGCTCCCTGGGGCGGTATTCATTCCCACACCAGGAAGGAGCTGGCATGCGAGCTTAGACCCTAAGCCACCCAATGTTTAACCAGCTAAACTCCGAGTGCTTTCACCTCTCATAGCTGTCATGGCGGTCGGAGAAACTACGTTTGTGACCCAGAAAACGGTGGATGCCTCTCATTTCACTACACTCTAACTCTTGCCATCTTATCTTAGTTCCTTATTCTATGAGAGAAAGTCGCGACAAACTGAGGAAATTCATTCGAACGATCGTTTACAAACCTGTAGACCGCATATTCCCCATTCACGTCATACAACATATCTTAGGCCACTTGTACATTTTCCTTCCTTCTCATAACTAACAAAGGAAATAAGTAAAGTCGTAGCCCCCTTCACTACCCAAATTCTTCCCAGCCACCTGCACTTAACGAATGTCTGACTTCCAATGCACTCAAATTAACAGACGCAAATTTAGATTTCTACCAAACCATTCATCAAGCACATGGCCAGCCCCTACTCCGTAAGATCAATTACCATATCGCCATTTATAAGATGGAAAACTAGAGGCGAAGAGAGCTGTCGCATATCTCGTTCGATCTCGGATGAAGTTTCGGCGCGGAGTGGTTCCACAGGTGGTATATATCGTTCGGTGACTGGGGTCTGAGGCCCCGGAGAGAGCTGTTTGATTGTCTCGGTATCATGCTGAATGAGCGGTGTATTCGCACGTGCTTTAGCTCGCGATTTGCACCCCAGTCGCTTCAACGTGCTTATTTCCGTAACGCGCCGGCGTTTGTGCTCTAGCCGACTCGCCGCCTCATCTAGTTCGCTTGCGTCGTTGGCGATCGTGGAAAGTTTGTCGTCGGCTATGCAGTCGCGCTTGGAGGTGTCGGTACTGATACTGCGGCAGCGTTTTGCGCTCTTCATGGGCTGTGAAGATGACCCAGTTCCGTCCGGAGTAGTTTCTGCCGCATTTTCTGACTCCGAATCCACGGCCACCTCATGTGAGCTTGCCGCCTCATGCTCCGACATTCCGTCTTCATCTTTCAAGATCTTAGTGGGGGCATCGATGTCCCGGTATCTGCCAAGTGAGTGCCTGTCGGATGTAATGGGCGTCATACTCCGCATGACAACTCGCGCCCAGTTATTTGGATCTAGCCCCAACCTGTAGGTTTCATGATGTGCACGTGTCGCCCGGAGGGACTCGAAGCTATTCATGGAGTCCACATAGATAGTCGGTGCATTGTAAGTAGGAAGCATTTCATTCAAAGTGCCGAGCACTACAATTAAATCTGCATTGCGAAAATCGCCATCATGGAATATCGTCTCGTCGTTGGTGTACAGGAGAAGTCGACCCCCGGTTCTCAGGCTGCGAAAAAGGTCGTCCGTGGCGGTACTCTCCGTCATGGTAGCGATAATGTCTCCGGGCTTTGTCCCTGTTACCCTTTGTTTGTTCATACAGCAGAGAATATATACGTACCTGAGCAGTACTAATGGTGCCGTCCAATACGACAATTTTTCGAGCCTGATGAACTAGCTGGACAGTACGTTCCATCGTGCGATTGTTGTTGCTATTGTTGTTGTTGTGGTGGTGGTGGTGGTGGTGGTGGTGGTGGTGGTGGGGGTGGTGGTGGTGGTGGTGACGAGCGGCTGTGAAGTGATTTGATGAGTGACTGTGAGGAAGTGAGACGATGAGGAAGTGAGACGATGAGGAAGTGAGACGATGAGGAAGTGAGACGATGAGGAAGTGAGACGATGAGGAAGTGAGACGATGAGTGATTGTGATTGTGAAGATGGGGATACATCAGTGCGGAGGGGATGAGGAGTATTTATAGCAGAATGGATGGTCTATGTCATTTGCCGCTTCGTTTATACACACGCAATAGCTCTGTTATGGTGCAAGATTACTCTTACATGCTATCTGCCGCTCAGTCCCGTTGTGTACTGCTGCCTGGAGTGCTGAATGACCATCCATGTTTGATGCGTCGATATTGATGTCTGCGCCTTCCGAGATCAAGAGTCGTACTATATCCACATGTCCCACCTCCGATGCTGCTTGAAGTACTGTTCTACTTTCTGAGTTACTACACCGTACTGAATCAAGGCTCGCACAATTTCGATGTGGCAGCCACCTGCAGTACTGTAGTATCACGAACACCTCCGAAGGTGTTAACATGGCTCCGAACAAAAGTAACAACTGCATGATATCTTGGCATTCTGCTTTGGAGACATATCTCCGGTTGGCTTCTCTCTCTGACTAGGGTGTGAGTATATATCAAGTTTCGAGGTAGGAAAACCGAAGTGAAGACCCAGACAACCTACGTGCTTTGCCTCTTCGTCCTAAAATGGCGCTACAAGTTACAAGGTGGATGTCCTATGGGGACGGATCAAGCAATTGGGAATGGTGGTTTTGAGAGCCGTCCGCGCGAAATGGGTTCCACAACGAGGTTGTATTAAACTCTAGTGAGGGTCTATACCTTCCCCACAACGACAGGAAAAGTAAAAGGATTGTATTAACTTCACACAATCTCTCACCCCTAATAAGCCCAAGTACGCGTGACGAGTGGTCAACACCGCTTTATCACATTCATTTCCATCATTCGGTTCCGAATGCGTGCTTCCCTTGACTGTTTAACCTGAGACTTTGGAACCGGAAGCTCGAGATGAAAAGTGATTAATAGTCTGTAAACCGAGGATGAATCTAGGACATACACTCTAGTACCATCAAGGATTAGATAGTACAATGTATCGATACCTAGGATCTTTGCCGCTTTGATGCTGATTGGTTTGATATCAACACTGTATGTGTATGCGATACTAGATCCGGTTTTCGGAACAAGAGAGCCGGGTACAGAAGCCTCCGGTTGACGAGCTGCTGTATTCTCAGGTGTAGGTGGTAGTGGTTTAGATGTTGATAAGCTTCTGAGTGAGGCCGTATGGAAAGGATTTCCCTCAGCTATAGATCTGAAAGTTGCAGCATAATCAGGACTATCGGGTGGGAAGTCTGATAACTCGGTACAGTCTGTAGTACCTTCTTCTAGAAGATGCATGAGATCCATTAATTGTGGTGTGAGGCGGAGTCTTTAGATTTATTACTTTCAGCTGTTAACCGCAGGCTTTGCAAACTATATATAATTCATATATTGCGTTACTGAGTGAGTGCCATATTATCGGTAGATCGTAGGAGAATACATCCTTGCAAAAGGATGTTTTAAGTCCAAATCAGCTCACTCCAAAATCAGCCCGCTGCCAAAAACAGGAGAGACTGTAGCGTCGAGTGAGATATGGCACACCTAAACCACCAAAGCTAATTGGTATATGGTCTGTACTCCATACTCGAGTTCTGGATGCGTATTCGGCACTAATTGCCTGATGATACGATAATTTTATTTTCAACTAGACTATAGTTTGACTTTCCCTCATTGGGATTCATCATATATGCTGTTGTTCTCCTCCTTCAAACGCCTGTTTTCTTTCCTCAAAAAATCGTGTTCCCCCTGTAGCTTACTTTGTCGTCGCAACCATCCAACCAAGGCCTGTCCCCCCCAAAACAAAACCTTGGTTGTAACCTCACATGCCAAAAGAAGCACTTCTACTACTTCCATTGGTTCTTCACCTATTGAAGTTAGCACAGAACTAGGTGGTTGTGGCTTTTATACCTGCAATACTTTGCCTATCGCTTACAGGCATCGTACGTACAGAAAGGTTATATGGGACCACTTCAATGAGGGCGAGAAAAGATGGACAGTCTTATACTAAATTTTTAAAAAGAAATGATTCAGAAAAGCCGAAAAGCTTTACACGTCGGAAATCACACACAACCTAAAAAGTACTGTGAGCCAAAAGCGGCAACCCTAATATTGACGTCATTCTTAAAACCGGAGCCCTACTGTTTCAGTCACACCTAACTGTAGAAACCGCACCGCACCCATACGAGGAATCATCCCATGCCTGTAGACTGGGCTAGGCTGAGCGAAGAGATCATAGGGAAACAGCTCGCCCTACATCTTTTACTAGCTCTTATTTACACACAAGATATCAAATCCCCAACCTTTGCCGAAGCACCTCAGCATGTACCTCTGTATCTTCGAGACGTCTCTTCTTTCCCCAAAAGTACACTAGAAGATAAGTTATGGCAATAATCACAACTACAGCAGCGATGGTTATGATTATTGTGTTCGAACCCCTGGGAGAAATGTTAGTTTGCTTTTGTAGAGACACCGATAATCACCATTTTGTTTTCTTCCCCCGTGCCTCAAGAACAGCCAAAGAAAGTGCATCAGTAGCTGCAAGCATCCCGAATGCAATGAGAAGAGAAAATGAGTGTGACATCCTTTTGCCTATAGTCAATATAGTAATAATATAGGCCTCAGGATATCACACAACGACGGGCAATCTACGTGTTAAATAGAACTAAGGGAATTCAAAGACTGGATACGGAACGGACAACCAGGAGCCAATTATGGACCCCTTATTATTTGGGCACCCACCTTGTTGATCTCAACAATGGTCAACAATATCCAAGAATGAACGGCTGGGCATCCTCGCATCATTTGACACTTTCCTTATTCCCAGTTCTATATGAGCTCCCAGGCTCAAGCGGGAAATAGATTTTTCGAGAAATTGGTGCTGTACCAGTTTCTGCCCTGGGATTTCGCTGGTTTTGGCCAGGAAATCGCGTGCAATTGAAGACCATTGCTCCGGATTACTCAGCTGCGGTTGACAATTCCTGAGATTGGCAACCACGATAGAATCCTTATCCATCATCTGAAGGGTAACCAAACCGGAAGAATGGATATCAGACTCTATATTACTGTACGCGTGTGATATACGGGAACTTGAAAAATTCGCTAATTTCGCGGTGCCGTCCCAAGAGAAGAGAATATTCGAAGGGTTGATACCGCCATGGATAATACCGATAGAATGAAGTGCATTAATGCCCAGAAGAATCTGTATCTGTTAACCTAGCCCATGTTTGGAAATATCCGATCCTTAGTACCTGCTTGCAGATGGTTGCAATCTGTTCTTCACTCAATTCGAGAGGTGTACACAACATTTGGGAAAGTGAGACCTCCATATGCTCACTCACTATGTACAGCATGTTTGTCAATGGAAAAATTTCATGGATTTCCACCACATGTTCTGGTCTCTTCGCTACCAATAGTTTGAGGGTATTTTCTATGTCTTCTTGGATTAATATTGTCGCGATTGCGACTAAACGCCTATCGGAATTCTTTCGATAAGCGACAATTGCTCTGGTATCTCCTAGATCTAGTTCCAAAAATGGCTCATACAAAGCCGATAATTTCCGGTCGCCTTGCTCTGCTGGCTCGGACGGTTTTGCAAGAAGAACATTTTTCAAACTGGCGTCGTTTACATGTGATTCCGATATTGTGTCCTTACATGGCTTGAATGTTTCCTCGTGTTCTGGTGCTCTAGTCAACGATTTGCTTTGCTGGTCGACTTTCCACGCAGGCCATCTTGTCTGTCTCTTAATTTCATAGTTGGAACCAGGGGTTTCAAGGGTTGCGCCCTGAAAAGGCCATTTTGTGTGCCTTTTTTCCATAGTTAATTCTCTGTTGGGAGCTTACGATCTTTTGTATCGCGGACGTGACTTGTTTGTGGTATTGCCTACAACGAGGAGCCACCGAAAAGGGCTTGTAAGCTATTTCTGTTATGCCCCCAATAGAGTACTATCGGACTATTTTCGGGGTTAAATTATGAAAAATTATATTTATAAATTCTCCCGTCGTTCAGCGCTCATCATTGACTTTACAATGCGCTGCTGCGGTCTTAAGCTCAGACGTTATCGCAAACAGTCAACAAATCATCCAATACCAATTGTGGTTATTCCCGATGTGCGGCATCGCACAGTGCATGGAATTCCCACGAGGTGCCATGTTCCTCCATTCAAACCCCTACCGTCCATACCCGAAGATTATTAGCCAAGTATTTGTTCTTATCTGTCTAATACTGGAAGCGGAAGCTTTTTGGATTCTGCCTTGCCGACAAAGGCTATCCTTGGGGAGGATTGACCCAATCGTTTCTCCAGGCTCTATATCTGCTCATGTGCATACAATTCATGGCGGAAATGGTGAATTTCCTGTGACTAATTGCGCTGCTCTTGGTCTGATCGACAACAGCATTTTCCTCCACAGTGTCCAGCGACGGGCTTCGTATGTCCGAATGTTCCAGTTGCTCAATCAAGCAGGATAAATCTGCCTATTGGACGCCCAGCTTGTACTGGGAGAATCCCGAAGGTCAATTTATAGCACTGAATCAAACAGCAGGAATGCAAGTGTATTACCATCTCCGTGGCCAATCAATAGAGCCTTTCCCACAGGATTTCCGCATTATTGCCGGTGATAGCCATCTCCGCGATTTCCCCAGCGCAGGGGATGGTATTGAGAAATCTGATTATGCCATTACTGGTCTCTCCGCTAATCAAGACTACCTCCGCCAAAAAGCGATTGCATTTACTTGTCTCAACTATAGTGCTCCAGCGGAGCCTGCGCTGGCTATCAATGCACTACCTCAAAGGAGACGCTGTCCTAATGGACTACGCGCCGAAATTATGTTCCCAAGTTGTTGGAACGGTGTTGATTCAGACTCCTATGACCATCGCTCACACGTCAAATATCCAAGCACCGTGGATGATGGATATTGCCCAGAGGGATACCAGAACCGAATTCCGAGCTTATTTTTTGAGACTATTTGGGATATTGAAGCTGTTTCTGGAAAGGGAGGGCGGTTGGTATTTTCAAACGGTGACCCCACCGGTAAGTTCCTTGCCGTAGTACGACCTCTATAGGGCTCTAACTAACTAACTGCTCCAGGATACGGCTATCACGGTGATTTCATGAACGGTTGGAATCAAACTGTGCTTACAAAAGCCATTTCTCAATGTCGAGATCCTTCCGGAATTGTTGACCTTTGCCCAGTGTTTAAGTTATACACACCTCAACAGTATGCAGCGTGCACAAAAGAGAATGAGGCGCAATTGCAGGGTCCCCTCAAAGCTTTGCCGGGATGCAACATAGTCACAAATGGCTCCGAATATGCTCCCAAGGGTAATTGTTAAACAAGACCATATTGCAATAAAAAATGAGTGGCTCTTTTGCAGGGTGTATAGGTTGTCGGCAGGTTATGGAGGAATGACTGTTGTTTTCGAAGTTGTAACCATATAACAGAAGTAGGTGCAGAGGTAAAATGGCGAAGACTTGGAACGAGTGATGAGCCGGTAGTGCACCAGATCCCAAGGTTGGTTGGGGCTGTGGGAGGTGTTTCAGAAGGACGTAGGGCTACGGAATATGGAACGTTATAGTTTGATGAGAGCAAAGGTGGAGAGCTTAAAGGTAGTCGCAGCTAGAAAGCTTAGGGGAGTTTAAATGGTCAACTATATACCCTTGGCACATTGGTCCTGTGATGGCCCGAGCAAACACTCATCTAGTGACGTTAACATGAGCTAAACACAAAGCACTCACCTTGCTAGCTGGCAGGTCTCAGACAAAGAGCACTTAATAAAGCCCCGAGATGCCTTGCATCTCGCTCTGTTGTCGCACCCTCAACCTCTAGCTTACCCTCAACCTCTAGCTCACCCTCAACCTCTAGCTCTACATTACTTACATATCACCAATCACTAACCAACTAATCATGCGCATCGTAATAGCGTTCCCCGCATTACTGTTTGCACTCCTGTTGGTATATACATCTCTGTTCGCCTCTACAAGTGTCATTGCTAACTACAAAAACGATGAATTCGCACAGCTAGAGATGCATGATCCCGTTGGGGGGAGCGAAAAGTACGACACTTCTCCGTCGTCGCAGAATTCTTCTCTAACTCAATCGGCCGCGATAGGTATTCATCATCATCATCACATTCTCTCGAGGAGCGTCGTGGCGGCGGCGGACGAGGAGGAAGCGGTGGGGGAAGCGGGCGCAGTGGTGGAGGGCGCTCCAGCGGTGGCTCAGCTCAGGGCAGAACTAGCAGGTATTATAGCTCCTCCCACTCCTCCCCCCATCTGACCTCATCACGTAGTACTTCCAACGCTGGCGGCCGCACCTCGTCTGGGTCCGGAACCCCACGCTCCTTCGGCGGCACATACAGCGGCGGCGCTGCAGTGCCCTACACCGCCGGAAAACGCTCCTCGTCCGGAGCCACACCATACATTCTCGCCGGCGCAGTACTGGGACTACTCCCGGGTTTGTGGCTGGCAAGCGCATTTGCGTACCCATTCTCACGCCCGCATCTTTTCCATAACCCTACGGCGAACACAAATGAGACGTTGCCGGTGCTGTGTCTATGCCAGGAATACAGCGTGTGTGGCTGCGACGAGAACCATAATGAGACATACACCCAGGCGCTGTATCAGAACGCCAGTGCGCTGCCAGATGATGCGGATACGTATACCAGCAAGATTGCAGATGTGAATAACACTAGGACGATGGTGATCAATGGAACCCTGGCGAATGGCACTACGGCCGACGGTGGAACAGATGATGATAGTGCTGCTATGATGGTGGGAAGGAATTGGGGATTGCTGGTCGTCGCAATAATTTTTGGATCACTTTCATGGATTTGAGAGACGTTTCACGACAACGCACGAATAGGGGTATGGAGGAGTATTTACCGTTTTTGGACCCTTTACTCCCAGACCCGCGAGACAAGTTTAAAAAACCTTTATACATATAGTGACCATGTGTATCAACCTTCCACTTTCAATTTTTCAGATTCTCGGCCTTATATGACTCTCAGCATATTGAAGCGTGTTACTATCCAACTTGCACATGTTTATATGTAATCTCTTATCTTTGTGATAGTCCTCTAAAGTGGCTGCCACCTTTTCCAGTGGGACAACTTTTACATGATCATCTACCATGCGGAAACCACCCCCCAAGAACGTATCCACATGCTCCTTGATATGTTCCTTGTCTTTGATTATTACAGGGGCATCCTGTACCTCTGTTCCAGAAAAGAGATGAATGACGTATGTACCTGCAGCTGAGTCCCACTTCCGTTTTCCCAAAGCTGTTAAATCTTGTATATTCGATTGGCAGGTTGCTACATTGGATGGTTGTTGTGCGCCTGAGGCTTCTGTGGACGAAGCTCCTTCTGCAGCCTTGCTTGTGCGTGGAATCTCTTTTGGACACGATGAACCATTACTTTGCGCGGCTTCTTCTTGTTGAGTCGAAGCTGAAAACCCCCAAAAAGATTGGAAAAAAGTGTGTTTTACAAAGAATGAAGTAATATCGACGTCGACGTCAGGAGGGCTCACTGCGCTACTTCCAAACATGTTGGATAGAAATAGTAGATGTCTATCTCGTAGGTGATCTTGTTCGAACGGACGGCCATGCCTCCTCTGAATTGGAGTGGAGGAGTGACCTGTGAATGCCGGAATCGCCACATTATGGGACTTCTTGTTGCATGCTCTGAGACTACAAATAATCGCCTCCGCTTGGATCTCCCTGTCAAACTCATAGAATTCAGAAGCCCGAGCTTTCTCCAGGAAAGACATCACTAGTTCCTTGTCCGGGTCGTTTGATCGCAGCTTCCTGATTTGTGGAGAATCAAACTGTAATTTGTGCGCCAAGTCGGCAAACTGAAACCACAGGCGATGATCAGGCTCTTTGATAATTATCTTTTGCTGCCGGTTCTCTAGTCGAGGTGGTGTCTGAACTAGCTCAGGAAAGTGTCGCATTGCAAATAGCCACAGCTGCCTATAACCTGTTTCGAAAGCAAATCTTGGAGCCAATGAATCGTCGGGCTCAAGCTGACCCTCATTTACTTCCACCAAAACAGGGGCCTGCGATCCGAATTGCGTACAGATGCTTCGGAATGTCTGGCGGAGTGAGAACTTTGAGCTCCCAACTAATCCTCGCATTGCTTTAGTTAACGGCTTTAAGTATTTCACGTCCTCCCACAAGGTTTGAAAGCTAAGAATGATTTTCTTCAAGCCAAGGATGTTTTGCAGGATCAAACTTCTGGCCTCATTTTCTGTAACAGCACGAAATATGCTGTACTTTCCTTCTTTTTTTCCCTCGAACAAAGCTCTGACCTTCAGAGAATCAGTCTGCGAGATACCTGGAGCTAGCCCTTGTAGTGCAGCGACTGTTGCGTAATCTATATCGCCCACAGGAAGGCAATTGATTATAACCTTCCATACATCAAGTATGGAGTGAAGGTACTGTAGTATCTCCTAAAGGTCAGAGCGTCAGAAACCTATTTTCATTTTTACCGTAGGCCCACCTCGTCACACTTGAGATCAAGTAACGGACCCAAAGCACCAAGCTTTGCATCAGGCCATAGTCCTGGGATATCGACGAAATTTTTGAACCCTGCCAAAAGCTCTAGTGACCGGAGAAGTCTCTCTAAGTTTGCCCTCTTTGCTCTTGTGAGCAGCGACCACCAATGACGCTCTTGTGTGCAGGAGCCAATATCGCTTTTGCAGAGCAGGATTTTTCTAAAGATCTCGCCAGACGGGAGGTTGCTGTTGTTAGGAAATTCATTGCGTATATGGTCCACCACCTCCTTGCCCATGCCCCTTGGAAAAAAATTTACAATCCAGTATTGGGCCCCCCATTCTCGGGCAGCCAATAAGCGATGTAATCCATGCAGGCATTCCAGTGACCTCTCCGGGAACTCGAAGTCCGGAAGTTCCATGCCGGTGCGACTCATCTTCGCATTAGCAAACTGCACCTCGTCGACTAGAACCGGGACTAGGTTCGATTCAGGCTGGCATCCCTCAACTTTGAATATATCCTTGATGCGTTTGATATTTTTAGGATCCTGTGATCTGCACTGCTCGCCTTCAATATTGATTGAGGAGATCCTTACTCGTCCCGATCCGATACACAGTTCTCGAATATCGGGCTTCATTATTCTGCGATTTAATCACCGTGCACTGCCATACTATATAAAATGTGGTTACGTCTTTATGAGTTCTACACCGTTTCAGGTTCGTTCCGAAACAAGATACTGCCCATTTACACTGGCATGACCCTTACCAATCTACAGTCCCCCATTTCGCAATTTACCGAAATCGGAACCGGGTTGACAAACATTCTGCCCAAAGAACCGACACATAAAGTAATGAACGTCACGATAGACCAAACATACGATGGATCAGCGCCAGGAAAGACTAAAACATCGGAACGAGCGGCAGAAAGCTATTGGGGAGCCGTTGAGAAAAGAGCTGGTTAGGTACGAGGACTGCTTTAAGGTACAGAGTGAATTTTTCAGCAAGCTGGCCGTCGAGGAAAACGAATTGTCCAAGTTTAAAAAAGAAGAACAGGATTCGATGGAGAGAAAGAAATTTGAAACTGTGGAAGCTATCACTCTCATGTTCGATCTGGCATTGAGTAGGAAACCGTATAAATTTAGCTGAGAATGATATGTGCAAGCGAGCGGCTAGGATACCCCTCTTCAGACGCGCGCTTTAATTTGCCCGGCGCTGAACGGCATGGTAAACGCTGCGGTTAATAACAATACACTAGTACTTTCATCTATATCCTCCTACTGCGCCTCAACTGTGCCTCTGCCTTGGTCTTGAGCTCGGAGGAAATACCGGACCGTTAGTTGCACATAAGCGCCGCGGGACAGTGCATTAAATTCATATTGCTTCAGTCAAATTATCTACATTTCACTGCATACTACGTTGGAGCTTATCTTTCAGATCATTCCAATTGCGCAACACACATCCATAGAGCGGCCCATCTCCCAACACTTTGTACTTGTCGCCCACCACTTGGGAGGGCCAGATTGTTTCCTGAGAAGCCTAATGTAATCAGCCATGTTAACCCAAAATGCAACTCGAGACATACCACTGTAGCCCGTGGGGCTAAGCACACATTGTATAGACTCTTCCTGTCAACGTTGTCGTCCAAAGTCATGCCGTCTCGGGCTTCGTAGGATTTTTGGATATGACGTCTCCAGAACATTCGCAACGCTTCTTGTGTTGTGGGATTTCCTGGAGCTTGTTTATTGTATTCATCCCGAATCCTTTTCCAGTCTTGCTCCCTAATCTTGTTACTCAAACCTAAACCGCTGAGTATCTGTTTCAGACGTTGCTTGTCAACCTTCGCGTGCATTGTACGGTTTGGCGGCTCTTTGGCGGTGGAAGTGGAGGTAATGGTGGTGGTAGAGGAGGAGGAGGAGGAGGAGGAGGAGGGGAAGGAATCTTCGAGTGATCGTTCGTAATGGCGTTTCGAGGTAAAATGCAAAAGCTCACCGAATGAAGGTCATATTATACACACTTCCCGTCCTCATCCCGCTAAAAGTAAACCCTGTCCGGTACCCTCACTATGACTCGTATTTCAACCGGGTGTACACTTTACTAATTGGTTGACCGGCTACTCAGCGGATGTTTTGAAATTTGATAGGCGACAGAATATGACCATACGAGATATTGATCAACAAAAGCTGCTCAGACCGAAGATAAAGCCCTCCATCCCTTGCTTATTACACCATCAAGCAATGGAGACCACCGATGAACACACCAAAAAAAGTAGGTGGAGTGTAGCTGAAGATGCATACCTCATTCACTATGCATCACGAGGAAAGACGTTCGAGCAAATTTCCGACTTGTTGAAGGACAAAGGGTACACTCGCACCCTTAACGCCTGTCGCTTGCATGCCAAGCTGCTAGAAAATACCCATGGGATTAAAGGGGGATGGAAAAAGCCCGCAGGCAAGGAATTTGCGGACAGATTTATGAGGGAAACAATTGGTATACAGCAAGGTGAAGATACGTAATTCTGGTCTATGTTGAGCTACACTCAGGAGAACTAGGTGAACAGACAGGAGGCGATGATGTCAATTCGAAGAAAGAAATTGATATGGAAATTGATATAGATACTCAGCAAGGTGAGAGTCACAGTTCCAATTAGTAAAATTTCTAACACTCAATAGCATATGCCTCGAGCGAGGAGATGGGAAGCGATGATATTAATTCTATGCTGGCTGAAATCCGGGCGGACTTTGGCCTCTGGTAATATGTCGTGGGATAGTTTTCATTGGATAGTTTTCTACTATTTATCCGGCAAATTAAAACACTATTTCGAATGGCTCATAGTTCCATGACTCATGTGTATAAAAGGGGAGTGGGTCTGCAGCTGCTCGCTAAGAATTCGAACTTCAACCATGCCTAGAAGTCCTGAGGAGAACACTGGTAGGAATCGACAACCATCCCTTTTGTGTCGGAATTTAACGTCAATAGGCAATACGAATAAAGCCTTATTAGAAGAGATGCTTTTCGCATATCAAGCTACCTCTCAGACTTTAGCAACCTTTGTCACAGAGACTCAAGAGTTGAGAGAGCGCTATCATTCGGCGGAACGAGTCCGTAGGGTTACCGAACGATATAATCAGGAATTGCTAAAAGAAAATGGCGCTTTGGAGAGGGACAAGGATGGTTTAAAGGGGGAGATCGATCGCTTGAGGGAGGAGGTTCTTGGTTTGAAGGGACAACGAGGGTGTGATGGAGCTTGTAAGCATGAGGAGGACAATTGATATTGCGTATCTGTCTTCGGCAGTTGTCATAACTGTGCAGTTATGATACTGTGCAGTCACAATAACTGTGCAGTCACCATATCGGTGCAGCCACAATCTGTGCAGTCACCATACCTGTGCAGTCCACCATATCTGTGCAGTCACCAATCTGTGCAGCCACTATACCTGTGCAGATATCGGCTTGTAACCTTCTGCTGTTTTGGGGTGCGGTAGACTAAAAAAGCATCACCCAAAATCCAGGCCGCGCCCTTTCTGAATAATCCCAAAGATAGACCTGATCCTTTCTTGCCCATGCACTCATATGTGACACCCACAGTAGATATAAAGTAGATATAGGTATTTGAAAGACTGAATCTCCAAACCATGAAGTTTTACCTCATTGTAGTGTTCTTGGCTGCATGGCTGGCACATGCAGAAAATCAAATGTGTGGGGTCTCAATGTTTTCTTATCTGACATACTTGACATACCCTGGCTCTCTTGAATTCGATCTAGATTCGGATGATTCACATCAAATGACGAAGCAGGCTTGTCAATCCTTTGTTGAGAAACTCGGCGGTAAATTACATGTTGACGACGGGGTGAGGGGAATCTTTAACTTAGATAATCGATCATACATCTATGTCATATATGCGATGACTTGGCCGCCGCCACTTAAAACCGTGGATTATACCTTCTCATACGACATCTGCTTCGATGGATTTCGGAAACTGATGCAAATATGTCCTTCTCAGGGCGGAGTAATCCATCGTGCAGCTTACAGTTATGAGCTTATTCCTATAATAGTAAGCTATCACCTACATAACATTCTGGTCCATCTCAGCTAAATAATCGATAGCCAAAGTGGGGTCTTGGGTCGAAGAATATGCTTGATGATATTTCGGTCTTTTATTTTCCTTCGACGGGACGAACATCTCCAGTTGTCTACAAGTTCAACTTTGACAGTCGGCCAAAGTCAGAAGCGCTAAAGAGTACGCGAAGTATTACGTCAAGGATACCGAAAATGTCGAAGAGTGCGGCCGGGACAAACACACCAGTGGTATGCATGCCAACATCTCTCGCAAATAACAAATCGTGTCATACGGACATTAGAAGCTACAACGTCCGCAACGTCCAACGCCACAATATCCGACATCACAATGTCCGACACCACGAATAATTTTCCTGTATGGTTTTGAGAATAACAGGAAGATTCCGGCGGTCTTTTGGGTCAGTGGACAGATAGTATCTAGAAACAGTTTTGTTCAGGGAAATCGTACTACGAAGCGTAACCTCTTTAGATGTAGCATTAAAACATTAAAAGATTGTATCGAGAAAATATGTGAATTCTGTTAGCCCGCTATCGGGTTCCTGTTGGTGAAGCGATGAAGTGACGTCGACATCTGGAATGATTATCATCATTCTCTTGTGCTTGAAATAGACTGGAATATCAAAATTCTTCGGTCACAGCTATTTTCGTCCGAAGCCATATTTGTAAGTTCCCCAAAACAATCGGGTGCCAGAATCGGAAGCCTCCAAAATACCACTCTATTGAGAACAGCTACTCTATATATAACCCAACGGGTGCTTCTCTAAAACGGACCACAGCATGGAAGAAGCAAAGCGCAACAGAAACCTTTTGAGTAGATTCAGAAAGAGAAGAATCGGAATCATGAAGAAAGCATATGCCTTGAGCACAATTTGTGGAGCCGACGTTGCGGTAATTATCCGCCGGGAGGAACGTTTCTATACCTACAGATCTAAGAATGATGATACTTGGCCACCATCTATGAGAGAGATTGTATGGAGTTAACTCTTTCCTGTTGTTCCGACTGACGTGGACAAGCTCGAAAGCAATGCTCCATCTGAAAACAAACTGTCCCATCATTTCGCCGCGACTAAAGGAGACAAAGCCAGGCGCAAAAATTCTCCACCGCCTCCTCCTTTTGATTTGGATTCAATGAAAGATCTCCTTAAACAGTAATGGGCGGGATGGTGATTTGCGCTGACTTGTATTTATTTGTACTTTAAAATATCTCATCAGAACCTCTCTTGCTATTCTAAGAATTAACTTGCAGTTGTACTAACTCCATTGAGGAGCGGAGTTCCTACAGGAAAAACTATAAAGAGGATCAGTTGAATCTGACACAGTTGCCCATCGTTCAACAAGCACAGCACAAGATGGACTCCCCTTCTTCATTTTCCTCTTCCTCATTTTCATGTTCCTCGCTGGACTGCTTCATCATCGAACCACAGCTCGAACGGTTTTCTGAAGCTGCCAAGTTCAACACGTTGAGGTACTGCGCCCCACGCATTTCCCACATGAAGCACATGTTGCACATTATGTCACGAATCCTCGATTTCGAAGATACCCGCAACACCTGTATCGAATGTTGCGATATATCGAACTGCGGACTAGACGAACGTCATGCTCTGGTTCAGAAAGCAACAGTAAAAGATATGCATAAAAAGATGCGGCATCTGTACCTGGAACTAGTTGACTGGGATTGTGATCGGAACAGAAAGCTTAGCCGCAGCATGGATGGTGCAGGTCTAGAGGGGGATTTGGGAATGCATATGCAAGGATATATAGAGCGCATGAAGGAAGAATTACTAGCGCGAACGTGTTTGATTGAAGCACAGGGAGTGGTGGAATAGCTGTATTGATACATGTTAACGTTCAAATGATTATATAATTATGCTACCATTGTAAGCAAGTATTAGGACATTGAACGAGAGGCACGACAAAGTCATCAAGAAAAATTAAATAGATCGACACCGGGTTACGGGTTGCTGATGGTGCAGCCAGACGTCAGGGAATCTCCACATGGGCGCATAGAACGACCGATAATCGCCCCAAGCCATGCATGGATTCAGCTATATAGCTGCAGTATATATTGCGATGCGCGCTTATTGGTGCATAGAACGACCGATAATCGCCATGAGCACGTTGTATTTCACTGAGCCATACATGAACCCAGTTGCAGTATATATTGAAGCTGATGGTTGCGATGAGCGCTTATTGGTGCATAGAACGACCGATAATCGCCATAAGCACGTTGTATTTCACTGAGCCATACATGAACCTGGTTAACACTACAGCTGCAGTATATATTGAGTCAGGTCTTGAATCTCCGCATGGGTGCATAGAACGACCGATAATCGCCCATAAACACGTTGTATTTCACTGAGCCATGAATAGAACGACCAGTCGTCGACCGATAATCGGCATAAGCAAAAATAACTCAACAAACACATAACTGAACAGATAGCCAGAGACCATTCACGGTTGGTATTCAAGCACTTCCATCCTGATATTACGCTCGCCGGATGCGGCGACAGCACGTCGAACGTTATTGGTCGTGGTTTGATCCGCACAAACTGAGGTGTAGTGTTAGGATGCATCGGCATGCACTGTAATCACTTACCAGAGACCTTCACTTGTCCTGATCGCCGTTCTATTCCTGCTCTAATGCTCTCATCTACATCCAGAGGGTAGAATGCCTTTTTAGAGCCATGCACACCAATCGGTACATCCTGTCTACCCATGCCCTGGCCAGGGATATGAATAGTGAAACAAAGAATCTTAGATACGTTTAGCAAAGAAGAGGGAAATTAGATGTAACATACGTATCCGGTATCTCTTCTAAGGAGCTCATCCATCCAGTCCTTGACGCACTCCAGCAAGACCTCCTCGTCACCATTGATCTGCCAAAACAGTGATATTCGTCTTGTCACTACCTCACCCCTTTTGCAGCCTTCGAATAGGGCTTTAATATATGGTAGTTGTCCGGCGATACCGAACCCTGTAGCGAACATTAATATTGTACCATATGACCCGAAATCAAGTTCTTTTCCATAGGGCCCCTCAATTATTGCCTTCCAAGGTCCAGCGGCAAGCCGCCTTACTCTATTTGTAAACCCGTTGTGTGGCTGAACCAGAAATACAATGCTATCCGGTTTCTTTTCCCACCAAGTTATCATGAAAGGGTGTTGTTGGAACCACTCATGAGGACTATTCCCTGGTAGACATAGGTAAACCCATTGACCAGACCTAAATTTCCACGGGCGAGGTATCTCGACAGTGATTTTTACTACCTCTTGGAAAGTCTGAATTGTTGCTTGGCATTTCCCCCCCGTAGTCCGGTAGATAGAAAGGAAAGTCCGCAACACAAAACCAAACATCCAAAGCCCAGCAAAAGTTGCCAGGTAAACAATTTGGGGAAACTTCCTTGGTCCTAGATGGTAACATAACGCTGCTATTGTTGCGAAGGATATGATGATATGAAGTGCCCGCCATATCTCAAAGAATGTCCTGCGGATACTCGGTAGAGATAGTAGTAAGGTCACTAGCATTAAACTCCCAGCCTCAGACATGTTCAGCAGAGTACTATATGAAGCACGGAGATGGAGATGTTACCACGCAACCTGATATTTTCAATGTATTCTTGAATGTCAGACGTGACTGCCCAAGCGAAATACCACTATGGAAAAGAGCTTCTGCAATTGCAACCCTTCCAATCCAACTATGAATATAGACCTGTGTTTGATGTGAAAGGCGCCAACCGTTGGCAATTGGATTGGTTCGTCCGCAGATACCAAGGGGTGCTAGGTTGATGATTGACAACAACCCAGCCCTCACACCGTACTCACCAATATCGGAAGCTCGAAATGTTATGCTAATTACATTGCCGGCAATGTAACTAGTTATCAAAAGTGCCTGATATCGTGTAGTTGTACAAGTTGATACTCGGGATATTAAAGTTGGGTAAATAAGATGTTTGAAAACAAAACATGCTCCGAAATCACGTACTGCTCTGATTACAAGCCAGAGAAGCCTATAAATCGTCCACCAGGCCATATGGCCCCCCAACACCACCGCATACCATTGTGTGACGTTCATAAGGACAGATTGATTTTTTTCTTTCGGAAATTGTGATTTCACTCCCATAGCCGCTGATAGAAACATTAATATTATATTAGACCATGTCACAATTCGGGTGGATTCCATAATAGCGATCGGCTTATAAGGGAATGAGTCCAAAAAAGGCAAAGAGCAAGTTCTAACAAAGCTCTGAAATAGGATTGCAGATCACTCGCACTGATAATTACTTTTACACCTCCCGATCAAAAGCTACTTCCCGTCGTTGTTACGCATACCTCTTTCCCTGACCAAACAAACCATGGATTCCTGGGACCACGAATATGAGAACCTCACAGAAATACAGCCGGAAGCGCAACGTAATACTTTCAGCGGAGATCAGCAAATTTTCCAACAGACCGACAACGAACTGCAACAATGGTTAGACCAATTTTCCTCAGAGGAAACAGTTAGCAAGAGAGTCTTTGACGAGAAAGTATCACAATTGGAGCAGCAACTGGAAGCCGTTAGGAAAGAACTGGAAGACGCACAAGCTGTAATAATGTAAGCCCATATTACGCATACCCAGACAAGATAAAATACTGACAATAGAGAAGGAAATTGGGCGTGTACACCCATAAGTTGGGAAAATGGATTGAAAATGGATGCGAAACGAGGGAAGGCGAAGGCGAACAGTAGTGTAAATAGTAGGAAGTAACTGTCACTCGTGTTTGTCATATTGTGGCGGACAAACAGTGCTGTTCCGTTCCATTATGGACCCGGCAAGGAATGTTCACGATATTCTTGACCTATTCATAAATCACAATACACAAACTGATAAGCACGATCAAACTCAAACTCAAACCATTACTCATTGAAACGAGACCGTCGACCTACGCTCCATCATACGCACTTATATCCATTTGCTTTCTTTGCGAAATTTTCAAACGGGTACGGGGCGCGTATGGAGCGGATCACATGCAAAAATCACAGTCGTAACAAAATAATTATATATTGTTATGGATCATATGTTGGTCAGGCGCAAACTGACCAGTCAAGATTAGCGGTTGATCCTGTGCTAGGCACGACTATATATTGAGTCACATATTCTATCGGCAATGCTCCAACCAATCAAAATATGTCCACTGCCTACCTTACTGGTGCGATGAACTACGATGCCTGGAAAACTCGAGTCAGTCAGGTTCTCCAATACCAAGGTCTTTGGGACACAGTCTCAACTCCGCGTCCTGCAGATCCGGAATCTGACTATGCAACTGGGGACGGAATTGATGCTCACCAAGACCCAGTCGCCGCCGCCGCTTACGCCAACCAAGAAACTTGGGATGAACGGTCTCTACGGACTATTGAAATCATCCGCAGGACTGTGGAACCCCAGATTTTCGATTCTATTGGGCAGTGGAACACGGCACGGGAACTCTGGCAACAAATCGGAAGAAATTTCGGTGAGTAAGAGAATACTGCTATAATGAAGCGTGTTAATTGAAGAAGGGAAAGCAACCGTCCACTAAATTGACTTGTTTTTATTGGAAGATCTTGTTATGTTGAAGTACATGTAAAATAATAATGAAGTGTTTCGTTCTGTCCATCTCCATCCTTGTTCCTAATTATCGCTATCATCCTCATCATCCTCATCATCCTCATCATCCTCATCATCCTCATCATCCTCAGCAGCCCAATGATAGTGGTCGTCCTCACAGTGCTCCTCGTAGTTGTCCTTGCCGTCATCGTCACCGTTGCCATCATCGTCATCATCGTCATCGGCGTTACCATCAACATCGACATCGTCATTGTCATCTTCATCTTTTTTATCTTCCTCGTAGGAGTTATTGTTGTCGTCGGAAAGCGATCCTTGTAGAATTTTTACGGCCTCCAGAATGGACGTAAGAATAAACTGGCCATGATTGGGCTCATACCATTCCACTATCTTAGAAAGAGCAGCAATCAACCTTCGGTCTCTTTCGTAGGTAGCCCAGTGCTGCTTGTCTAGCGCTTGAGTCTTGTCTGCCAATTTGTCTCTCAATTCCCTTTCCGCTTCTTTCAGTTGGCTGTTGTTCGCTTCCAACGCCTGAATCCTGCGAAGATTGAGATAGTCTATCCTCAAGGCGACGTGTTCGGAGGGGTTGTATGTAGCCATAGGATATGTTAGTTTTTTGCTGAATAGGTGGTAAGTGCTCTTTTTAAGGATGCAGAGATGAATAGCCAAATCAGGTTCCCTCACCCTTCTTGTGACAGCACCCTTTTTGGATTAGGTGGAAGACCGAACATTTCGATCACCCATGTTCCGCGATCGATGGAAGATATAAAGGTTGGTAAAGAGTCTCCAGAGTAAAGGGCCCAACACACAGCCCGAAAATTCCGACTTCCTACCATTACTCTCGAAAGTCAATCACTATGTTCTCTTGCATCAATCAACCTCGGGGATGTCGTGGTCGAGTGGACCACAGAGACAGTCGCTGTAAAGATTGTGATGTAGCTACTCTAGTTCTTACTCTCCGTTTAAATCCACTAACGAGGAAGCAACTTAATATATCGGCGAGCCGGAGAAGAGCCAGGTCGAACCAAAGCACAGATGAGGAAGTTCGTCAGGAGAGCTGTCAGGAAGGGTCTAGCAAGAATGAGCACACCAGTGTAGTGGTTTTGTCTAAGGAAGCTCGTCAGGAGAGCTGTCAGGAAGGGTCTAGCAAGAATGAGCACGCCAGTGTGTAATGGTTTTGTTTGTCACAATTTCAACTATCTTCATTTGAATATCCTATTCCCGCCTTTTGTGCATATGCGTGCTACATCGGAAAATATGCCATTACCAAACCGAAACCTCTACCAAAGTCCATTTGTTCATTGATACCGCATTGAAGCTCGTCAAAACTAATTCACCGTACCACAAAATACAAGTGCTACTCTAACTCAGGTATATAATTGCAAGAGAATCAGCAGAAATGTGGAAGCATATAGCCAGAAAGTATGTTTCCATGCAACTGCAGCTGATGTCGAGAAACCTGTCGGAAGAGTCGTCGAGCCTGTTGACAAACCAGTCCAAAAGCAGCCAGTACAGGCAGTGAAATTGGAGCCCATGTGCCTAAATTGTGTGTCTGAGGGTATTGCAACTCCGCTTCTCCATTCTACAGCAGTCATGGCTTGCAGTTGATAGTGAAAACCGTAATGATACGATGTTCCAGTATACTAGTAGTTGTATATTAGTCTAGACGCAGGCCGCCTAATATATCGAATTTGCATACCCGAAAACCGCGCCTTGCCAATATTGGGCGCTCTTCTGTTCGGTCTTCACCTGTTCCAAAAGGGGTGATGACCCTAAACGGGCGCTCATCCCATATAATATAAGCTGACAGCCAATCAGAGATGCGACAACCAGATGCCGCCCACCCCGCCTCCAACATCACGGCGACGTCCATACGACGCCAAACGCGTGATACCAATGCTGCGACGGCACGAAACCATGATCCAAAACTACATATTGCGAGACTCCCCACATCAATCTAGAGGCAGTTGTAGAACCCTCTCAGTTTCAGGCCGTGGCTCCTGGTCACGTAGTTACTCTTTCATCGCAAGATGCATAGCGTTACGGGGAAGCAGCTGTACTCATGCGTGATCACTCGGACTCGATGACGTCTTTTGTATTGCATAAATAGATCTCAGCCTTCGTATGGCCGGAGATGATGCCTCGTATGGCCAGATATTACTGTTGACTCTAATACGGGCTGATGGTATTCCAGTGGAGGCAGATAATAGATTGTAAACATATACACATCTTGCGTCGCCTCGAAGCATTCTCATTGGCGGGAATTGTTTTCCGTGTAGTTGTGCCTCAAGCTTATTGGTTGGAATAGTTAGGCATGTGGCAGTGTATCAGTTTCTGTGGCGTCATGTGTGCGTTTCAGCCGCAACACCATTGTGATCTTCCACCATTGTTATTTTCCTTGGGTTTGCAGTGAGAGGTGAAAAGAGAGTCAGAATATAGCTATAAAGGTTGCTCGCAGCCAACCGGAGCGACGAACAAACGTGCTCCAATCCTTTCTACTTCTTTACTTGAGATTTGTGAACTTCTTTGTCGGCCACTCAAGTGTGCTAGCTAAATCTTTATATTAACTCCTGTGCGCAGCGAAGTTCACATCCTATCGGCGGCAACGCCTTGTACAAATAAAGCAAGTTGAAAATGACAACCATTTTCCATCTAAGCTTAAACAATCAAGCTCTATCACTCTGATGACCCAAAACCACAAATTCCACTAGACAAGAAATTCAAGCTCAATAAGCCAAAAAACACCCATCAGCCAAATCCTCATGAATTGGTGAGGAAATCTCTATCATTCAATATTTCCACCAGTAGCTATCCCTAGAATCCTAGGTCAGGAGGCGGGCCGGTGTATGATACATTTCCTGCCGAATCGACTTTTGCGTGTTTGTCACTGATAGAGATTCTTGAATTCGATTGAAGTATCTCATTCTGACTCACTCCTAGGTCATCATGTGGTATCCAGATAGTGGGTATCTTCTCCCCAAGTGCAGGGTGCTTAAATTCGCTATCAGCTGATGCTGTGTATTCTTCGACTGCGGTACATGGGAGGTACATGAATAAGGGTCCAATGATGTGGTTAAGCATGCATTGAAAGAGGGCTGACATCGCCGTGGTAATGATCATAATGACAGCCTGTGGCCAGCAAATGAACTGCATCTGTGAATCTCGTTCAAGTAGGAACAGGCCAATAAGAGTTATTTCCATGACATAAAGACCAGTAAAGAGTTGGTTCATAGCTCTGGGGAACAGTAAACCGCCCATGTCCATCTGGAAGTTAACCACAAACAAGAAGTTGTATTTATATATTATCCAAAATAGGTAAAGTACAATAACGTTAAACACTAAAACCAGGGGCGATATGACCGAGTACACAATGGATATGCATGCCATATTTGTGTAAACAGGGAGCAATGTTCCCCACTGGATTTCGGAAGGAGTTGTCGCCCGATTAAATTTTTGCCGTGGTGTTTTGTCAATTATCGGAGATATAACATAGTTTGTAAATAGGGTTGAAATCTGTAGCAATGTTGCACCGCTGATTGTGAAGGCTTCTACAAGGAGGTAAGAAAAAAAGAAGTTTGAACTTTTCGGAAGATTCGTTGCGAGGATTTTGGCGGCGTGTATAGGCTCTAGGGAAATATCTTCTATAACTGTAGTGATTCCAGACGATACGCTGACTACAAGAAAGACCTGTATAAACAAGCAGGCAAAGTAAGAGCCTTGCACAGATTTCTCTACTGCCATTTTCGTGGTGAGACCTTGCATATTGGCAAGAATTCTCAGGACTTGAGGGAGGACTGCCATGATAATACTCAAGGATAACGATGGCAAGACTCCAGAAAGCAATCCAAGTAATGAATCAGGAACTTTCAGGACCCACTGGAGCCAGGAGAAGGTACTCGTCAGATAGCTTATCTGAGCCACCGAGCCAAACAGAGCCACTGGAAATGCCCACCCGATGACCAAAAGCCCAGTCCCGACCAAGTTAAGTGAAACCCAGATATACCTAGTCCACCACCGCATACCGATATTTTTCCAGATAACATCATTCGGTGACGCTACAATATGAAGACGCATTTGCTGTGGAACATTATGCAATACCGTCCGGGATGCCATGTGAGCTGCAAGCTGCCGATTGAACTGGATAAATGCAGACCCCAGAAGTGGATATTGACATTTTTCCTGGTCCTTCTTGATTTCTGAATTGAGTCGCTCCAAGTCCTTCCGGAGATATTGTATTGTATCAATCTTTTCTCCTAGTAGGGGCAATGAAGGTAGCTTGCTGTGTAATGGTAGGCGCATTGAATGGCGTTGTAGCTCTTGGTGTTTTCTTGTTGCCATCACGATTATTCTTGTCTCAGCCTTCTCGAGTCTATGAACAATATCTTTGCGCTCATCCACTTTCTTCTGCAGATGGCAATAGTCTCTAAACAATCAGGATATATATTATATATACTTTGTAGATATCAAAAGCTTACCGGTTGATCCAAATATTCTTGATTCCTCCCGGAAATATGTTGTACATTTCTGCAAGCTTACAGGTATTCAACATATCTTTTGGAATCTCATTGATTAACACTGTCGTCTGTTTGGAGCATGACAGATATATCTGCCTGCTCCAAATGTAATGTCTCAATTCGTAGTAGAACATATAACAGAATACCGCAACAAGTAGTACAGCCAGTGTCAGATGAGCCCAATACCGCTGTTCATGAGCTATATTCGGCCACGCAAAGCGATCAAGGCCTCGGACGTCCCTGCCGTTCCGTCCTCCAATATAGTTCAAAGGTAAAAGAGTCGGCAGAATGAGGATAGCCATGAGGGAAAAGAACCTTAGTAAGAATAAAAGATATCTTTGAAAAAAATAGCCATCGAGACCGACACAAGAGGTCGATACAATTGAGATAGTGAAGATGTCGCTTAATTTTGGCGAGCCCAGTTCAGAGTTTTTCCTGGGCTGGTACACATGAAGTAACTTCTTCCTGGCAACCAGAAAGAGCAGAATCTCTGCAGCAAATATAATAACTGACACAACAAGTGATGCCAAAAATGTTTGCAAGGATGCACCTGCTTTCTTGTGTGCCTTCCCGCTGTTGGCAGCTAGAATATCTGGTTGAACGGACATTTAAATCATCACCTGAAAGGAGCATCAGGTCTTTTTGTACCTGAGTGGTTGTTAAAACTAGCCATTCCCAACTTTGGCTAATGCCCAATTTGGCCAAAAAAGAAAACAGACTCTACCCCAAACAATCACTTCTCCAGTTCAAAAGATCATGGCCACTCTCCACTTTCAGTATCGGCGGGAATCAACCTCACCCTCTGCATAGATGCAGACTACCAGGGAGAATGTTACAATTACGAGTTCTTTGGAGAAGAGTCTAGTTGCCAGAACGTGACCACCATCAGCGAGAGACTGGACAATGCTATAACTAGCTACAAGTTCCAAGATTGCACCTGCGGCTTTTTTAAGCAAAATAACTGCGAGATGTGGATCTATCATGAAGATAACCCGCAAGCGAAGCAGCCAAATGTGGGTGCGAGGATGAATGAAGATATCTTCCTTTCGATGTGCAAAGAGCGAGTAGAGAGTTTATAGTTTAAAAATTTTGTGCTGGCCTGGTGTGCAAAAGGGCGAGTAGGGATTTTATAGTTTAGCCATCTTTTTGATTTTTATTTTATGTTGAAACCGCCGCGATATCTATTATATTTAAGCGCCCAGACAGGTCCTCTAGAGTCTTAGACCACTTACTCGTCGAGAAAGAAGTCCACAATCTCAAAGTACCAATTCAGTGGGTAAATATGAACAGTCCTTACTTTGGCACTAACCTTACATCAGATGTTAGACAACGGCGGGGTTTGGCTGAACCCATCTTTGAGACGAATAAAGCATAAATGGCATGAAGTGAAAGCATTGTGCACATAATTAATGATAGTAACTATATGTAAAGAACGTCCCTCCTATGCAGCCCCTTGTGCAATGAAGGATCTTACCGAGTGATTTATAATGACCACGGGCGCAAGTTTTCATCAAGCGACAGGGTTGTTGTAGTTGGAAAGAGGAGAAATTCCTACAGACCGGGTGCGTGGCCGTCTCTCGTGCAAAAATGCCGCGCGTTGGCACACCTTGTGCTATACTTTACGAGACAGGATGGGCTTGAGTGAGAGGGAATTTCTTTTGAGCCTTATCCCAATCCATGAATTCCCGACAGACTACGTGTAGTCGAGAATAGTTTGTAGGTACAGTAGCAGATTAGAAACGAGGCTCTCCAGCAAGTCAGACATATATCACCCCACCTTTTCCCCTCTTCACCAAGTTCTCAGTTCATCATTACCTTGGAGAAGATGGTAGACCTAGATTCAGTACAGATGGAGAAGGAAGGGTACATTCTATTGCATGACTTTAAAACAGGTATCAAGGATCTATTACTAGACGAGGTATAATCACAAATGAATAGTTTCTGTCGTTTCACTAACTCTTCAGCGTGTTTCTCGCCTGATTAAGTCACTATCACTACAACAATATGGCGACAATCATGGCTATTCCATACCTCAAGCTCCTCCCCATTCAATCGTGACGGAAGTCTAACAAGAATTTCGAGCATTCTTCACTTCCTGTGTATTAACTTTGCAGGTTGGTCATCCTATCGTGCAAAATAGGTTTGGCACAGCTAAAATTTGGCTTTGGCACAATCTGTTGTGCCAAACTTTATTTTTGGCACAATTGGCACTATCAACTATTTTTTTTTTTAACAAAACGCGTTTTTTGGATGATAAAAACAATCGCAAACATTGTGCTCACACTTGGTCGTAAAGAAATAATAGTTCTTGTCAATGTCCTGAACCCTTACGGGTCTCAATTATATCAAAAAATTCCTGCATCGCTCCAGGTGCGGTTGGTGGGAGGCGATCTAGGATAGTAGGATCGAAAGTCGTTTGCGTATCATTGTCGTCCTCAGAGTCCACCATGTTTTCCTTCATGACCTGCACAGATCAGCCTAAAACGAGAAAATAAGCGGGGGATTTGCGACCTCACTTCGCCTCCGCATTTGTTCCAAGATTTTCTCATTTAAATACTCCACTAACTTGGTCTCTTCCTAGAAATCAATGCCTGTTAGTCACGATATTGCGATCATACCGTCGCATACAAACCGCATCTTCCCCCAGCTTCTGATAAGCCTCGGAAATAATTTCCTCTGTAGTCTTCTCCATGGTAATAGTGTAATGCTGGCAGTGTATGGTGGTTGGTGATGGTGGTGTGGTGGTGGTGATGGTGGTGGTGAAGTATTTTAAATTCGAATCTTTACACGAATGCCAAGCCAATTGCCAAGCCAAACTACCCCTCCGGATGCACCTCATGCATACGGCCCAGGCGCCTTATTAGGGGTGTGGTGCGTCCAACGCCCACACCTAACAAGCCGCTCGCTAGCGGGGCACCTCGTCGCCACACTCCCACCAGAGCCACCTCCCCCGCTCCCAGCTCCCACATCTATTCAACTGCCTCTTATGCATAGCAGAAGACTATTCAGAGTCAGCTTGGTAAGTTCTAAATAGTGTAAAATGTCACTTGGGCAAAAATTCCCTGAGTTATACTACTGTAGAGTGTCTCCCAGTATTGTAACTTCAGAATTGTATCTATTACAACAACCACCCATCCAAATATGCCAATACCAGTACCAATTGACAGCCAGCAAGCCATATATGCTCTGATATCATCACTAGCAAATTTGATTTACAATTGGTGATAAAGCAGGGGAGTCAAAAGAAAGACAAAAAAATCCGCCAGCTGCATGGACTCTCACTCACATTTTCAACTTGCTCAAAATTAGTCCATTTGACTTGATTTTTGGATGCATATGTAGGCCTTGCAGTTACCTACCATACTGCAGTCTCCGATCTTCTCTCCATTGTGTTGTTGTTGAGTAACATGCAATTTTGGAAAAATACCGGGATTTCTTAGTGCAGTGCAAGGCGCCCCGCTAATGGCTTGTTAGGTGTGGGCGCTGGGCGTGTCCACACCCCTAATAAGGCGCCTGGGCCGTATGCATGAGGTGTCCGGATGACCGGCTAGGTGGGGGAGCTCCCCTCCTACACATGGGTGTTAAACTGGGATGATGACGACAAGTTTTTTAGATTTTTCAATACCCAGTATGTTAATCGAAGATAAGAGACGGGGACTATACAAAAGCCGTATTATCTGCGTGTGCCCCATACATTGAATAAGTGACCGCCGTCGTAACAAATAAACCGGACACGGCGCTCCTCTTACGACTGCTACTACGTCTAGTGACTGCAATCATCTTCAACGTCTTCTACCGCGACTCGTCTACGCTGTTATTGAATTCCGCTACTTCACCATGAGCCCTATCGACGGAAGACTCCTTTTATACCTCCGACTGGTATTCCGAAGAATCGATTCGGTCTGGCTCAGGGATCTGCTGAATACTTTAACGGAGGATCAAAAGCAAATACTTCACCAGAATTTCTCGAAAGTCCCTCAGCCTCTGTTGCTACTGCTTGTGGCTGCTGCATATTTCCGGCCCAGTATCATCATGGATATGGTTAATGACTTCAGAGGCGTAGTCAATGGTGTGTATTGGGTCGCACGTGCCGTGCAATTGAAACGGATGGAGTGGAATGGTCCAGCATCCTCTCGCCCCGATAACGAAAGGAGAAATGAAGTTTCGAGGCGTGATGATGGGTGCGTTCTGACGGGCATGGGACCGCCATCCGTGATCCCCGAACTTGTCCATATTATACCATTGTCCTTAGGCAAATTTCATAACGGCTTTGGCTCCCCATTCTACAGGGGCATTCGACTGTTGCTTGGGGACGAAATAGCTTGGGGTATCTTTGAGGTTTCAGGTGGAGTTAATGTGAACAGTCCTTCCAACCTGTTTACTTTGGCACCAACCTTACATCAAATGTTAGACAACGGCGAGGTTTGGTTGGACCCATCTTTGGATGGTGTATCAGGGTTAGATTTCTTCCGATGCGACTTTCCGGCGGAAAACCACCGTGTGACCTACACAGTTAGGTTCCGATATCAGCCAGAGGAAAATCGTCACACTACCGTAGGCGAAAATCCAACCCGGTGTGTCGAGCTTAAGAACGGCCACACCCTTGCAAGGAAATATCAACCTGGCGATCCACGATTGCATGCAATCATGAATGTGTTGTATAGTTTATCTCACTCGATTGACTGTAACAGGGGGAAAAGGGGGGCGGAAGAAGATTTGGGCCAGTTTTTCAACTAGGCGATCATACGATATTGGGGAAGCTGCTTGGTGGTGGTACTTACTGCTTGGGATTTGTTTCTTTGAGCCGGTTTGATCTTTGCTTCATGAGCCGGGAATATGTTGCGCTGATGCGGAGGGGATTTATCATATTCATTGAGGGGTTGGTGTGGGTGACAGGAGGCTGTGATACACCAGGAGCTTTGAATAAGAACTTAAGTTATTATATAATTAAGCAACTTTTTCTTCAAGGCATTATACTTAGAGGATAGACGGATGTCTAAAACTATAGAGTTGCAACCGAGGATCGCGTTTCTCATCAGGAGTTAGGCTTGTTAGGGCATTCGATCGTGATTTGCTATACCGCCGCTACAAAAAAAAACAACACAGATCCCAAAACAAATCCGAAGACTACATGTCCATCGTTTCCGCTTGTGCAAATCGAGCGATTTGCAACCCTAGTCCCGATTGTATATTTATCTCCTTCCAATCCCGAACTTTCATCTCACAAATAGCCCGAAGATCGTACGCTTCTTCTCCCAATACCTTATGCGCTGCAGCTGCCGCCTCTTTATCTCGCTGTTTCTTCAACGTTGCCGAAAACCGCTCGAAAAGTAAGGAAAGGTCGTCCGTGGTTGCACATGCCTTCTTGGTAGCTGGTTCTTCGTCATTGGCTGACACAGGCCTTTTGCGGATGTTGATGGCACTCTTGCAACTGGTTACCTCGCATATTACGCCGTGGACGTCGTATGCATGGGCCCAAAAGAGGACTCGGCCTTTCAGAACCACATTATGGCAAGCAGGATGAGGGCATCGAACGATGGATGTTTCGGCTGGCTGTTCGTCCACATGATTGTGCCTAAGATGCTGATACCATTGGTCTTGTTCATAGAATGGCCGGAATCTCTGACTGGGTTTTTTTTCGCTATCTCCCAGGCAAAATATACAAAGCATTGGGCTTACAACAGCACCTCTGATAAGCTTTAGTGGGCTGGACAAAGGCAACTTATTGAGATGGTAAAGGCAGTGATCATTCCATGTATCATCGGTCAAGTACCACTCGGCACAGTAAAAACAGAACTTAGGTTGGCAAGGTCTATATGCTGAAATTCCATGCACTTGGCCGAAGTGCGCCCGAAGATCTATCGTGTTGTCGAAAATTTGCGTACATGTGGACCAATGGCATCTTCTTTGTCGTTTCAGGTGTTGAAGGATATGGTCGCATTTCTCGGTGTTCGTTCCGGTCAGTACTCTGCCGCAATACTGCCACTGACAAATATTGAACTTGTCGATTGCTTTATTAAGTTGATCTTGGTAAGTCTTTACTTGGTACGGTTTGGCATGTTTTAAATGCACGTGTTGGACTTGATCCCTAGATTCAATGTCAGTTATGGAGGCCTGCAGGTTTAGGGGTAATCCGTACCGCTGTACACCACTGCTACAGGAACTGCAAGTCGTCAGATGTTCTTCTCCGGGATAATGAAAATTTCTCCGCACGTCTTTGCAGAGAATAACAATGTCATCCACAATGTCCGCTGTGCTAGCCTTACCTTCAGGGTCGCAGAGAGCTTCGGCAACCCGGACTCTCTCCGGACAATAAATCCCCATCCAGTTTGGGAGGCGGACGACTGTTGGGTCGTGCGGAATATATATTCCAGACGTCGAATGTTCCTTAAACCACTGCTCGCGGTAGTCATCGAAAGCAGCTTTCCTCAAGTTCTTGTGTAAAGCCAGATGTTCAAGGATGGGGAGGCTTTGAGGAACTTGCACATCCCTCTCGAGAACCTCACAAGCAGCAATGAACGCCTTTGCTTTGGATTTACGACCAAGAAATAGGGACTGAACATCCGTGAGGGCAGATTTTGAAAGATAATTTTCTCTAAACGTGTTTTTGCTTCGATGTCCCATAATCATTTTCCTCTCTGCAGAGGTGGCTACAGCTGTATGCTTATCAGTGACTTGCAAGTTTATTAAGATAGCGGATAAGTTTAATACCATTAACTTTGTTCGATGAACCCCGTCGAAAATTGTAAAACGTGAATTCATATCTGTATCCAGCCCGCCTGGCTAAGTCATATAAAATGTCTCGGGCTTGTTCGTACTTCATTGCCTGTGAAGTAGAAATAGTGTTGTTTGTAGCATCCCATTCTCGAAACACCAGAGTTTCGGCAAAACTTTCCTTCCAGTGAAGTACGACACGTTCACGTCCGCCAAAATTGTAATTATACAAATCTTTTGGGCTGTTGACGTCTCTAAATGCACCATCCGCAAATGCTAGGGCCAAGATTAGAATGATCGGACAAAACAGTCTGGTATTCCTCTCCTCGTCACCATTGGAGAGCTGAGGGCAGACTTCGCACAGCTTGAACTTGATGCTGTATTAGATGTTAGATAAAATAACGTACATCACGGGAAGGGCAAAATCTCACGATTCGGGGCCATTCCTAAGTCCCTTCAAGTAAACAAATTCTACAGTAATAACAACCAATGGTTCGTTGTCCTGTTGGTAGAGGAGCTCTACCAGTAGATGCTATTGCAATTAGACTTAGACAGCCATAAGTTCAATCCTAGTTTGGATCTTACCTTGTAGCAAACTGCTTCGTTACTTTCTCTGTGAGCTGATGACTCAACTATAGTGCCAGGTCGTGTAGTTGTGTATGCAACCAGCATTAGGAGCAATGCCATCTGGATTCGAATGCGCTCATGTTTGAACAGGGTACCATCCAATGCCCACAATTGGTGAAGCAATATCTCCAGGTCCAGAATAGATGCAATATCTTTTCGCCCCTCGATGTCTTGTAGTTCGAACTCTTCCGTTAATTCGCCATTTATAAACTACGACTATCAGTACTGCAGTACTCATTAGTTAATCCTAGCTTACATTATGCACCTGCTGTCTGACTTGCTTTGGGACTTCTTGATTAGTGCGCCGCTCCAGTGCGGACCAAATGAATCTCATATTGCTCCTCAATGTTTTCTTTGTCATGAGCCCATTTTTCTTGTCAAGGACTCCACTTCTAGTTTCTATAGTGAACCTGGCGTAACTCTTGAAAACACCATGGCCTGGTAGAGTATCATTGGTGGTAAGGGCACGAGATGGAACGTCCAGATGTATTCCTTGGTCACGCAGTGTGGCCTTATTCTTCTCGCAAGAACTGACAAATCTACAGTAACCCGTCAGCTAATATTTCAGGTGTTTGATATTCTTACAAACCTTTCCCATTGTGAGAGGTGGAACTGGTGCTTAACTTTGGTGGGTTTACAGATGGGCCTCGAATGTTCCTTAGAATATTTGCGGGCAAGCTCCGCATAGTTGCTTGTAGAAAGTTGGTACCTTTTTTTTCGTGGGATGGGGCGTCGTGGAGACATTGTGGGTAAAAGAGAAGAGGAAGTTAACGGGAAAAAAAAGGGGACAGCGGATAGATTATCGCTTTAAGTGAGCTGAGGAGAGGAGAAAAGGTGAAAGGAAGATGTTTGCTCTGCCCTGTTAAACGTATGTAGGGTTCTGTTACGACCGTACTTCCAATAAATCGAAAGAGGTATCGATCTACAATAAACCAAAAAAAGTATCGATCTACAATACCTCATTGAGCTCGAAGTCGAAAATGGGCGATGTAAACAAACAGCTGCAGTCCCAAAACAGCCGTAAGTCATTTTACATTAAGTCGTATTATCTATGGCTCTGAGCTTATGAGAGCGAGGCTTCCCGTCCGCTCAGCCATATCTAAGCATGATATCGCCAGGTTAGTACTGCAGTGGGTGACCATGCGGGAATCCCTGGTACTGTAGTTTTTGCTTTTTGAAATTTCGGCTATGCTATGGACCCAATTGGCGTCAATAATCCAGTAAAACCGCTAAGTTAGATGGCTGTGGTGACGCTCGACAAGTCCCACTGTCTTGGTATTTGGATTAGATATGTTGCTGGTGTTGCTGCATGGTGGTTGCATGTAATCCCCAATCACGCTGCGGTGTAACAATAGGTGACTGCTGCCTAGCTCTGGACGGAAGCAGGCTGAGTCGCTTCTGACCCCGCACTCCGACCAGTTGACAGGTCTTCCGCATCCCCCGGAAACCGCACCAAATCTGTACCTGAAACCGCCAGTTGCAATCATCATGTCAGCTGCAGTGAAAAGGAACAGGAAGAAGAAGTGTGGCCCAAAGTCGATACCGTCGTCCATTGTAAAGAGAACATGCCAACTGTGCGCCATCGACTTTACAAATAAGAGCAACTTGCAGCAACACATCAAGGAAACCCCAGGTCACAGCTCAACGCAGTGCCAGTGTGATGGATGCAATGGATCCGTCTACGATTGGTATTCCCATAAGCCAGTATGTTTCCCCCGTTGTATTTCATAATACGGCAGTACTAATTACTCGGACAGGAAAAGCCCCGCGTATTCCGTGCCAATAGACCTCCTCCCACCACTATCCATTGCGAGCCATGCTCTGTCAGCCTTTTGTTATGCACGGTAGGCAAGCAACGTCACATGGACGAGCGAATACACCTGCGTTATGCATTACAGAAAGACTTGTACTGCGACGATAGCGCTGAGACGTTTCTCACTGGGGAAGAGTGCAGACAACACGCCGAGGCCTTTCACGTACCGACAACTCTTTACCAGTGCATCGAGTGCAACCGCGATTTCAACACGGAGTGTGGCTTGGATGCCCATGTCAAGAACGACAGGATTCACAGCCGAAAATTGGCTGAGCACATTTGCGAGCCTTGCAATAAATCGTTTTCGACAGACGCGTTATTGCAAGGCCACTTAACGTCCAAGCAGCATAAGCCGATCAAGTGTATAGGCAGCTCGTTGTGCAAACGAATGTTCAAGCTACCCGCTCACATGATTGCACATATGGAAAGCGGTGCATGTATATCCGGTTGGAATCGACAGAGCATTGCAAGCAAGCTCGCACAGCACGATAAAGCAAATGTCATCGTCAAACCTGGCATACTGGGGTCAGAACAACCTTCGCTGGGAAATAACTTCCGGAAACCGAACGAGATATTATCAAATGAACCGGCGACATATGAAGCAGTGTTGGACGACGACTCCGACGACGACCGCACCGTTATTCTAACACCTACTATGTCATCGACCGTATCGAGACATGATAGCTTCAGCTCCGCCTCGGGCTCCGGCACGTGGACACCGGCTTCTGGCACGTGGACACCGGCTTCCGGCGCGGGATACAGCGAAGTTGAGTTGGTAGTATTGGACCGTATTTGCCCGATCTGCTTAAAACAGTTTAAATTTGTGCGTGGTCTTCGTGCGCACCTAGAATCCACGGTTCATGCACCCCCGATATACCATTGCCCCACTTTTTTGTTTACCGCGGATTTGCAAACGACGGTTCGTCAGAGAAGCTTCAAGTCGTTGGAGGGATTGGTTGGGCACTTGATGGCTGGGAAGTGTGAAGGTGGTCAAGAGACACTAGGAAGGGCAGCCAGTTTTCTGGAGGATCTGATCGGGAAGATGGGACTGAAGACAAATATGCTGTCGGGTTGATGAGCTGGGCTGAGAAATTGTGGGCTGGGTTTGCAGGTAGCACGTAATGGAGGGGGGGTGGTTTCGGGAGAGTATTTGTTTATTGTAGCAGTCATATTTTATCCTAATCTAATGGCTTCGCGTATCGGAGGGTTCCGGCGCCTTTTGTGGCGCCGCTCGACATATCATTATGAACGTCGGACCGCCTCTATGCTGATGTTGTGGGTCAGGAGACTGATAGTGGTGATGTCATTCGAGCAAAGTGTGGTCGAAGCTTATTCCCAAGCGAGAAGGATCGTAAAGACATTAAGATTTCCGAGCGTTCACATGCAAATATCTAACCTTCGCTCAGTGCGCCGCTGCATGGCCGGATAGTCTCCAGTATCCGGCTCCGCTTAGTCAATGGTTCTAGAGCTGTTTAGTGTGATCTGCCATTGGGGTCCCCATTCACGGAATCCGCCAACAGAGTGGGGTAACCGGTTGTCATGTCACCACCACAACACCATCACCACTCATAAATTAGTCTGCAAGTGATTATCATCATCTCACCATCGCTATTGACACATGCGCTATTGACACATCGCTATTGACACATCGCTATTGACACCACCACCACCACCACCACCACCACCACCACCATCACCACCACCACCATCATCACCATCATCACCACCATCACCCCAAGCGCCACCGCCTATTATACTCTACCTACGCTAGCTTAATAGATGCAAAAAGAAAATACCAATCAGCGGAAATTTCTGGTGGTGGTGATAAAGTGCAGCTAAAAATTTGTCGATGGTGGATAGCAACGGTAGTGATGATGATGACTTGTGGGCTAATTCGTATGAGTGATAGTGATGGGGCGGTGTTGTGGTGGTGGTGACAACCAAAGTTACCACACCCTATTGGCGGATTCCGTGAATGCATTCCCCAATGGCGGATCACGCTAAAAACCACCCATTCTGCAGACGAGGCGCCCATTCCGTGGACAGGGTGATTCCCCCAACGGGGTGGAACAGCGACTATTTTGCTTTTGTAAATTAAGGTTTCAATCTGCACGACTTGCGTGACCGCTCGTCCCCTATCGTCTAACTCCCCGCGACCACCACGCCCTACCGTCGCGTACGTGGACCATAGGGCACATCCACGAATACCTTTTTTTGTGATGTTAGGTATACGGAAAGTCCTCCAATTCCATATAATGCAAGCTAGGAGCTGATGTGTCCTTCCTAATATCTACTCCGAAAATAAGATACAGAAGCCCGATGGGGGTGCTGGAAGGATTGAATTGATTATTTTGGGCTCGAAGTGCACATCTTAGGTACGGTGCGAAGCTTGAGCTGTATAGTTATTTGGCATAACCATGATCGGAGGCTCTAGATGATCTAGCACATATAGGAGGATGAAGTGCTATTTCTCTTATATACCTGGATTTAGTAGCTATATCGGTCGATTTCATTTTCAAGCTGTAGTATAGCTTGGTAGTGCTGCTCAGGAGCCCAGAGCGGGGACAATGGAGGCTGGACGAGAGGTCGCGGCGGGGAGATCGGCAGGGCTAAGGTTCCAAAAGTTGCCTTAGTCAAATTTTGGCCAACAGGAACAGGTGATCAAGGTGACGTGCAAATTAAGAAAGGGGGAGCTGCCTTAGACTCAAAGCTTTGATATGTAATAATACAAAGGTTACGTGAAGAGGGAAGTGGGAGGAGAAGGCCATAAATATACATAGTTGTTGTTGTTGTTTGTTGTTTATTCATACTGTATGCACTCTTAATAGAGTATGACAGGACCTGATATCCCCTCCGCCTCCGGGCTAGCCGGCTAGATGGCGGAGCTCCCCTCCGCTCAATATACATAGTTTTATCATCCTCCTCGCCGCAACCCCCACCCCTGGGCCTCCTGGTCGACCCCAATATTCACTAAACTAGCTCCCTGTGCTGGAAACCTGAATCTGTCCCTCGTTTCACGTCCGAACCTTGATAGCATAATCCTCTCAGCTACCGGTCTTTCTACCGATCCTCCACCCCGGACTCTAATCCGGGCACCGACACCTGCTCTGAATCGACTCCGCGCTCCATAAACTGTTGTATATATGGATTGCCGCCCTTTGTAGGGCTTATGGGTTTCAGCCGAGCTGGTGGAGATCATAGCATCATTGGGCTGATAGTCATTCAAGAGTCAGCTAGGGAAGCCAGCTAAGTGCACATAAATGCGTACAAGTCATACTCTGGATGCCGTATATAAGAGCATACAAGCTCCCACGTAGATAGACTCTATTAAGAAACAAGCTTCGCTGAAAACGAGTCCGCAAGATCCTGCGATGCTTTCCACTTACCTTCGGTGCCAAACATTCAGAACTCCAAGGGTGTAATTATGATGGTGTTTGTAGGCGATTGCAACAAGATTTTGGGAAGCCCGAAGTTTTCCATTGACTGGTTTTCCGCATTTTCGATGCTGTCGATGTGTTCGAAGAGGTACAGCATTGGGATAGGTAAGCAGTTCGATTGTGCACCATGAATGTGGATGCATGCGTTGTTGCATTCCCATCATAAGACACCATTGCATACTTAGTATATACTGTATCAAAAAAGCCCCGTTTATTGATACCGAGTTAATGCTGTATTAATGTTGAATTCTTTATAAATGTATACATCAGCTGAACTTGTGGGGTATTTCAGGATTTGCAACAATATCAATTGTTTTGAATGTGGGATTGATTTCACAATAATGTAGCACAGAAGACCACATTAGATGGTACATTGATGCTGGATTGCTCTCATATTCAAAATGATGTGCATTGAGATAAATAGTAGAGTTATACTATACTTCCACATGTGTATATGTCGCACATGCTTGCACACGCCCGTACATGCCCGCATACACCGCACATGCCCGCACATGCCCGCGCGCCCGAGGGCTTGCCTCCTGGACCAATGCTGGTATCTCTCCAGCCGACTATGGTAAAAAAATATCTCTCACATGATTCGAACCTGTTTCAGTGGGCATTTTACACACCCACTAACCACTATACTATGTATACAGTTTGGTGACTATAATATCAACTTAAGGCTATTTGTAGGTATACTGGTTTATTACTGTCACATCATTGCAACAAGAATATGAAATGCCTGCCACATCTATGTAAATGCTCAATGCTGCTCAATTGACCAATATTATCCCATTCAACTAAATACTCAATTATTTACAATGTCATATTTGCTGGTATCCTGCATTACTGTGGTATTTTGAACTATACCCCAGTAATTGAAATGTTAAATTTAGTAATACGCTACACTCACTGGACTCTGGGAGTCATGCTGCACTTGGGTAAATGTGGCACTGCAGTCACATCAATAAACGGGTTTTTTTTGGCATAGTATGCAAAGGCAAAATTACACCTGAAGCTGCATCTCCGGCGTCCGACAGAAATCGGGCGCATTCATGTGGCCAAATTTGGAAACACGGCGGTGTTTTCCCAGGGCCTTGCCCCCCGAATTCTATTCTCACCCAAGTCGTCGTATAGAAGATTGCGAGGTTCCGCACTGAGTGCCCATTTTTGATCGTTCTAGGGAGCTCAATTTAACCAGAGATAAAACGTACTCCGAGAGAATTCGAAACCAGCACGCGAGGTCGCGTAGGAGAATAAGAGAGCTCAATACTAGAGGAATAAATGGGCTAGTGGGTTAGCTTATTTATGCTGGAGGGCATTCTAGAAATTTTCGGTCGTTGATCAATTCATGATCGACTTTATGACCCAACCGGTGATGCCATGAATTTAACTTTTCAAAGATTCCCGCGCGGCTTGGCACTTGAGTAGAGCGACGTGCTCTCTGAGCTTCTTTCGACATCACTTCTTACAACACCAACCCCACCGCCAATATCAACCCTCCACAATGCCGCGTCCCAACAAGCAGGCTGACAGCAAAACCGAAACTATGCCCCCCAGCTACGCCAGCGCTCTTAGGCATCCACCACCCGACCGTCTGTCTAAGGCGTAGATCGCAGCTGCTAGATCGGCTGATGTTCTGACTCGCAACAAGAAACAGTTCACGGCTGAGCCCCGGCCCCAGCGTGGCCCGCACTTTGCTACTACCTCTGCCGCACCTCCCGAATGCTCTCAGCACCAGAGGTCACCCATGGTTGACCCGAAGACTCCGATCCTCAAGACTACGGCTACTGGAAAGCAGTACTATGAGATGCCTCTGACTGGAATGGAAAATATGAGACTATCAATGGCGGACTTATCATGTGCCCCGCAGATAAGGAGGTATATCTGAAGCGCTATTACAAGACCGTCTTTGGAACCGAGAACCGTATAGTCCCCCCATTGCATGACTATGATCTTGCGTTAATATGTTGTAGCTTCGGAAGAAATGCTCGAGTTTGAAGATTTCGAGTTTGATGAGTTTGCGGAGTTTGCACCTTCCGGCGTGTTTCCCCAAACAGACATTGCGAAATGAACGGCCGGTTCCAAGACAGGATGCTGCGCGGCGATGGATGCTCTTACCACTTAAATACAGCTTTTATGGCGCTAGTGTTGACAATCTTATAGTATCAACCTATCTCACTTCTCATAATGTTAAAATGGCGTTTTCCTCCTCCCAATAGAAGGCTTAATTCATCCTTATCATCACGAAAACTATAACAGAATCTAAGTGTGCCAATTACGTGAACATTCTAGTTGAGACGACATTTTTGCTTCCAAAACCCCAAGACTTCCCAGTCCCAAACACCGAGGAAATAATCGAAACATTATACAGGCCCCAAGCGCGCTTTGAGAACTTGCGTCCAGTGACCATTCCGGACAGAAGCGAGCAGAAAAGGACTAGAAAAGGAATTGACGCTTTATTACAAACACTCATTGGAAATTCTAGATCTAATTCTTCTTGGTTGCTGCAATCCTTCCATTGTGCAATCCACCTTCATAGCTAGCATCCGGATATCCCACCTAGATACCTAAGAAAGTATAAGTATGCAGTTATTCTAACCACAGCGGCCACGACAACACCATGCAACCCATCATTATCGTCACAACAAACCTGAACCCAAAAGCAATCCAGCACTAGCCACAAAAGTAAAATATCTTTCTACGAGATTCTTAAGGAAGAATATGCAAGGGAATGGACCTCCAGACCATATTCCAATCTGGCCTACCTCCTTCACGCCGTCCCTGCTTCTCTTGATTTCCGACCTTGTGCATTCCTACACGGGCACCAATTGTGCCAGCTTTCGCTTGCAGTTACAAGTTAGTGAAGCGTCGGTGCAACGAGGTGACAGCCCGTCTGTTACAATTAGGGTGTCATAGCAAGATTTCCATCGAGAGCACTGGACAGTGGAGACTTGTATATTATCGACAATTCCGCACGAAAGCTGTTTCAACTCCACGAGCAATTCTCCACTGCAGAAAAGGAATAAAGAAGGGACAGAGCAACTATCTTCTTCAAGTCGGTGAGTGATGCTACAACCGGTTCCCACTCAGGTTTTGCGGGAATGCTTACGCTTGAACTAGACTCCAGGAGGACAATGACATCTCTTCTACGAAGTGTCCGAACAAAGCATCTTGAAGCATAGCCTCGATGCCCATAAAGCCGGTCAAAAAGGAGTTGTGCTGCTCCGGTAACAATCTATCCCATATCTAGCGTACACAGTCTAACATACTCGTTCGGCAGCCCATGAACGGCAAATACGGCCGCTTCTGTGGCAGAGTTGATGTAATTAAGGGGCGCATTACCTGGTCACAGAGGGCTTCATTGCCCTCTACCTCCTGGAGCCCGAACACCTTTGAAGAGGTCAAAGTCGCTTCCGAAGAACTCGGCGCCTATGTTGGAAGGAGACACATGCTCCTCGAGGAAGTTATGCAACTCGTCTGTCAACAGAAGGGTAATTACTGCTTCAGGTTTACAGCACATAACAAACACTCACGGGATACAAATAGGATTTGTCACTCTTGCTTCCGATGAAGAGTGGATTACTGTCCGTCGCCGCCGTTAATCATGATAGTGCACATTCAGTAAGAACAGTCTGTGGCAGGTAGGCGCAATTCGGTCCTGTTATCATGATAATATTAATCAAGTTAACGAGAAGTATAGCTAGTAACGAGAAGTTAGTGTAAAACAGAAGAATAAAGGTACATAAGATACGATATTATAAAATTATTCAGCCCTACGGCTAGACAGTTTTCTTGCAACTTTTCCACCTATCAAAGGATACATATTGGACTGCAGGTGGCTAGATATACCCGAATCTCACTGGTCGGAAAGTTTGCAAGAAAGTTGTCTAGCAATAGGGCTGAACGACTCCCTTGATGGCTTGACGTTAGAGGTGTTATGGTAACACAGCGAGGGTACAGGATTCCCCAAACCCTCGCACTCCCACATTGACACTTCCGATCCACAACACAGCGCAGATTTGCACCCCACCGATGCCGAAGTCCGAATTCAATAACTGTCTCCTCCTTACTCGCACGAAGGATAGATATCTTCCTTCCATCCTGAACTCTGAACTGCCACTCACAGATCTCGATCATTCAACAAGCACTCCGCTATGACTATTGCAATGGTGCTTAGTCGGAGATGTCTCAAAATCCTACAATAGAATAATTCAGAATACAACAGAGCAACAATGTCAGGTCGAACTGCGTCTCTTATATCCTCCAACTACGTCTCACCCTCAGCTTACGACATAGAAGGGAGGAATTGAAGCTACAGGATCGAACCTGCAAGCAGGCTGGTGCCATGAGTGCTCAAAGCGGAGCGAAGTCATATATTTCGACCTTTCACTTGGGCTCCTCTTTTATTTCTAGTATCGGCATCCATTATGCCCTACCGGCATGCCCTGTGCCTTGTGCCCTATCGGCACTCCGTATGCCCTACCGGCATGCCCTGTGCCTTATGCCCTATCGGCATGCCCTGTGGTAATCTCCGCAAGTCCTACGGAGGATCTAAGTATACACCTAGAACGACCTTCCCCATTCTACCACACCGCCCTCAAGCTTCAGCGAGCGATGGAAATCCTCCAGAACACTGCAGTCCTTTCCGTCGCATTTTCCCTAATAGTACCCGTAGCTAGTACACCAATAAACACCACCCTCGAACCAACATACAGCGTGTGGCAATAAATATTGAGCAAGCGGACCGTGAGTGGCAAAGCGCACCGCCCTCCAAATTTTGATAATGCCCTGAAGACAACACTACCAGGATACTCGGACAGTTCAATTTTGGCAAGGACTCTCGGTGGTGATGGGTCACAGTTACAGCGTCGACCGCTCACCGTCCGCCTACGCGATATTTATTGCCACACCTGAGCCCAAGCGCCGAGGCACCGTGAGTTTATTCTGCAGTACATACGGTATCTGTATCTGGACGGCCATGTCTTTGTATCGATATCACGGTTACGCAACCCTAAAACAACGTCACGTTTCGCAGCTAACTATTGTTCGGGTTTAGCGCCCGTATTTACACCACTTCTGTACACATCCTCAGTAGTATAGTGGTTAGTATTTCCGCCTGTCATTGATAGTCCGCGGGAGACCAGGGTTCAATTCCCTGCTGGGGAGTACTTGCTTTTTTTGTGCAGAAAAGGTCGGCGGGGTTAGCGGGGTTGGTGGGGTAGTGGGGTTGGTGAGGTTAGTGGGGTTGGTGGAGGTAGTAGGAATAGTTGCATAGTACTTACCGGCCAATACAATTCCCAGTGATGGTGAATTCGGCATCATAAACTCTAGTCCGATTGCGTGTCTGGCTGTTGGTGGCTCGGAAACAGCACCAGGTTGGTTGGTGGTGAGTGCATGTAGGTAGCGCACTTCCGATAATACCCAGAACGTCATTTTGCCGTGTTCACGAGACTCGGTGAGTTACGCATGGGATGAAAGAGTCTATCCTAAGGTCCACAGACCCGTCGGGCCAAAGCACAGAGCCGGGACAGAAACTAGAAATTTTAGCTTCAGGTTGTAACATTAACCTTGTTTCGGCGTGACTAGCCCCCACGAAGAGGTACATAATACATACGAACGAAGCTACGGTAACGCTAGTAGTAGTAGTACTAGATCTGCTGGTGTTCGAAGAATAGAAGAGTGTAACTACTGCCGAACTCTCGGAATAGCCATCTCCGCCCGTGGACCGTGCCATAACCTTAATTATCCCCACCACCGCCATAGCCGCTGCTGCCATGATCACTGTCTCCCCCAATCCTCCAATTGTGTGTGGCGTCAGCCCAATGGTTCTCAAGAACCCGCAGAAATCTCGCGGATCGGGAGGCTGTTGCGCGGGGGAGAAGCGCCAGATTGGATCAGTAGATTGCGGCGCTCCAATCCGCGCGCAATCTCACATTCCACATCTTACGTTTTCCGATGGCCCCACGAAGCCAGAAGCCTCAACGACAGTCGTCTCACCGAAGGCGGCGGGCATATCTTTCTCCCGCTAGCCCCCCTCCCATGCCCTCTGCAGCGAAGGTAAGAAGGGCGGCGCCGGTAGTCAGGACTCTCAAAGTTGCCACATGTCTAGAAACTTAGATTCAAGCCGAGATGGATAAGGACATGCGTTACCTGATCGCCTTGAACCTGCGTGTCTTCATCTTCGCCACTTTTAGCCTCGCTGCGGCCACTCCCATCCTTGCCGTTTTCGTTCGGAGAAGCAGATTCCCCGGTCTCGGAAACCTCGCTGCAGCCACTACTACGGCTCCCATGCTGGCCATCTTCATTTAAAGCAAGTTCGGGACGCATCGTGGGATGTTTGCCAGTCGTATATCGCGCGGAGGGGATGGTGGTGATACAGCGCCGCACGCCGACCGCTGAGGCAAATGCAGCGATAGGCGAGGCAGATCATTCCGGCGGTGATTGGATAGCTGAGTGACAAGGGGTTCTTGTGCGGCTGTGCTGGTGTACGGTGGAGAGAATGTGATGGTGGCTGAATGAGGAAAAGAATAAAATTGATGGTCTGCGAAAGCTTTTTAAATGCGCCAAGGATACAATCTTATACACTAACCTTGCTAAATAACGTCAACGTTTGGTATTCTTCGCTGAAGGCAGGCAGTAAAAGACAGCCCGACAAACCAGCCTCGCAATTCGGTCCCCACAACGCACCAGAACAGAATGTGGGGTCAGTACCTGACAACTAAGGCCCATACAGCCGCCCACCAGCACCCCCCTAAACCCTCACGAACAGAAAGACAACAAACACTGCACGCACGAACCCCGTCCTATCATTGTCATCCCGCCCTATCACTGTCATCCTGCCACCGCAAACTATCCCATCCGTAGACCATCCCATCTGCAAACCACCCCATCACTATCATTCCGCTGCTGTAAGTTCTAACTGCATTTGCTTGATCTGAGTTTTGATCGAGGCACGTAGCAAGTTAAGGCCGACGGACAACTGGAGCCCGGCAAGATTCTGCAGTCTGGTAGGGTAAACATCGTCAAGTTCAAGGCGAAGATATTGGGTGTCCGGCTGAGGGGGCGGAGGGTGGATTATCTTGACAATGTATTAGCAGACCTTAATATTAACCTGGTTATTAGATATATTTACCACACTCGATGCCTTGTAAACCCCTCCCGCATCGTTTCGTCTCCAAGCCTCAATCCATGATGCGGCGGGGAGGTCAAATGCGTCTGCACGGTACTCGAACTTGACGAGAAGTACAATCTTTATTTCTCCACGCGAATCCTTGAGAAAAGACTCCGCCTCTTCTCGCAAACTCTCTATAGTCTGCGCGAACCCGACCTGGATAGCAAGAGTCGGATATTCCGAGATGGGTTCAGCGTTCATGTCCAGTGGTACGAAGCCCATATCCGCCCCTTTTTTTCTGTGTTCCGCAAGCTTAGTGCAGCGGAATGGAAGACTCGAGTGTACTAGCTAGTACATACCTTACAGAACCTCCCCCGTTCAAACGTACAGCCACATTATTCGTGATGTCGTAGTATGTGCCATCATCTTGAATGCCGAAGGCAGCTAGCGCCTTCTGAACGTCCGCCATAAGACGACATCCGGCTCCGGGAATACGGGTCGTCAAGGTGGCAGTCAGGGTTCGGGTGTCCGAGCGCCAATCGAAACCTCTAAAGCGAAGATGTTAGTGCCGAGCAGAGCGCTAGGATCCGCGGGATCACGCCTGTAGCCGTAGGTTTTCAAAAGCGACATCACGGCTTCGTAGTCTCCCTCGTCAACGCCTTCTGCTCGGAAGATTGCTGGTGCAGTCCTGCCACACCCCAAATCTTGCTCTACTTCTTTGGCTTTCGCTCCGCTAGTGGGCATGCTGCGAGAATTGATGCGGAACTGAGGGGGGCTGACTGCCCGTGGTGGTGGTGTGGGTGGTGGGTGTTTGGAACTTAGAAGGTTTGCAGGTGGAGGAATTTTAACTTCGGAATGCAGATACTAGCTGGTTTCGGTGATGCTAGCCCCACACGAGGTACATAGGAACGAGACTTGGGGGTGCCATGCCGGTGACTTAAGTATTTCTCGTCGGCTCCGGGTCATGGTGTTGGCGGGATGTCGTCCGACGTATCTAAGAGAACAGGATGATAGATGACGGGGATGTCACAGACTGAAGCATGATGACGGATGTGATGATGGCGAGCACAGATCGATCGGATAGCGGCTAGATCCGCTCAAAAGCCGATCGATAGCGTTGGTGGCTAGAGCAGTGGGCACACCTCAGATCGTCCCGTGGCGTCATCATCGAGCATCTCTTCCGCCCCCACCCACCCCTCGCACCATAATGGCCTTCAACCGCCAGACTCAGACATTTAGGCCGACGACTTACACTTTCGCACGTTGACTACTTTAATTTCTTCAATAGACCAGATGAGAAACAATATAAGTGGATGGCATCGGCGGAGGTGCGTTGGAACTTCAACCACAGGCGTAGTGTCTAATGTTGTGGAGCTGGGTCATGTGCAGACGCTTGTGTTTGATAATACTGTGCTGTATCTCCTTCACATCTGGTGCGCGACAAAAACTCCTCTTTACGGACATTCCGTTGACCTCTGGGAACGGACACGGCCAGTCGTTCGAAGAATATCCCCAGATTATCGCAGACCTCATCGCAAAATGTGTCACTTTATGTGTGAATACAGTGAATTCTTAGTGGCAGGCTTGTGGGCGGGCTCTTACCTAGCAAATGTTTTTGTCTCCACTCAAACTCCAGGACTAACAAGGATTGGGAGATTATTTTAGCCTCAAATCCTATTGTTCTGTCCAATCCAACTTGTTCAATGGCAGTGCAATAGAGCTAAATTGAGCTGCTATATAGAAGAGGGAGAGGGTCCCCTCCTTTCTCTCGGTGAGGTATAGACAACTCCTCAAATACACAGCTTCGATCTATCCAGCGTTATAGACCAACGGGAAGTCGTCCTCTCAAGCGGTGTCTCGTGCAGTAGATACCGCACCTTTCCTACCATAAATCAAGAATAACTGCTTACTTCGAGACGAAATGAGTAACTTTTTGCGGCACACTCTGAGTTCCAACGAAAATCACTACCCACACACGCAAGTTGATACCTATGTATCTTTTGTCCGCTACAGAGAGATGGAAGCCAGTATCTAACTAAGTCGCGAGTCGAGTCGTTTCCTTAATCTCTTGCGATAGCTGGGGCAAGTTGCTGGGCGCACTAGAACACTAAAACAAATTAGGTTTCAAATGTACACAGAAACCAGCGATGGAAGCAATCTGTCCGTCCACCCGTCCGCCCGCCCGCTCGTCTTACTAAACCCAACAACGTCCCCCAATCTGGGCCTTGACTAGATATGAACTAAGGTGTCCAGTTCTTGATTAGTCGTGGACTGCGGCCCGCCAGACCATAGTTGCCATCGGAACTTGCTATTGTACGCCTATAACATCAAATCCAACACCATTTCGTGTTCTGGGGGATCTATAGCATAAATCTAACACTAGTGCTTTGGTAGGCCATATTCGATCGCAAACTCTCACAAATGATCACTCGGCCGTACAAAGGGCTCTCCAGGTACTCAGTTCGCGATTTAAGATACCTAGAGTATACAGTCTGGAATTTATATTCCCCACAAATTGTAATCCGGCGAGAACCATTGGAGAGATGAGACGGACTATTTCCATCCTTACGAGAAATCAACAGGAAGAAGTTTATGATACTTTACCCTAGGCATCACAACACCCACAGCCGCTTGTTTAAGGCCTATCACCGGTAGTTTCGGGGCTTGATATGGAAATGTAAGGCTCACCACCGGCATCACGACATCCGCCGGTGCCAATTTTAATGCCCACCACCAGCGTCACCACCGGGAGCACACCTCCGGTAGCCACCAGCTCCCTATAGGTACTCATACGAGGCCCTAGAGCTAAAGAATTGCGTCCAAACGGACCAGGCCGCAGAAATGATGCCAGGGACGGGACCGCGATGTCGGGCCCGAAAGACTGTAGTTGCCCCGGACCGTTGAGATGCCTGCTGTACCTAAAGTTTAATTTCTTGAATGGAAATAGAGTGTGTATTTCGAGCAGCTCTAAGCATAGGTTCTTCCGCGAAGATCTGTAATCTAGTCTTGCCAATGTTGTCTGATGGCCAAGAAATGCAGGTGATCGTATATGACAATTAACCAACTGGTTTATTGAAACTGACCACACACAAAAAGCAAGTCATCAGCTGAGCATAGAAGCTACCATATGCACTCGCTTGTGTAATCGAGCTAAGGAAACTGGCTTGAACGACTGTGTATGCTTAAATATTCACCAGGTTCTTTGGAAGTGTGCCAGGTCCATGCAAGATCCATTTATTAATACGAGGGTGAGAAATCCATCAGACCTTTGATACCGCATATCTAATTAGAGAAAAACAGCCTCCAACGTTCTTTCTGCAATATGAACACATCGGATATCGTTTACACTGGCTTTTGGACTGACTATGATCGGGGATATATCCGTGGCCAGATGCTGACGCTCAAAACTCGTCCGGCGACAGTGCTCCTGGCCATACTCGTTGTGCTGGTCGGATAGGAAGCGAACAGAAGCTGGAATATCTGGGCATTCTTCATACACTGCATCGTTCGGCGGCTGTCGATAGTCACGTTTCCTGTCCGGCAGCAGTAAGTTTGTCCTCCGAAATTCCGAAACAGCCGGCGGCGCCTTGGCTTCCCCTTTTATCTCTTTTCGACAGCAAAGGCCATACCGGGACAATTGCCACCAGGTTACTGCTGGTTGGTTTGGTTCTTGCTCACTATGGGACCTTCATCGCTTTCGGTGTTTTAACATCCCTGGTAAACACTGGAAGTGTTGTACGACCAATGGACACACAACATTGTGGGTACTGGGTTGAGAATGGCGAGCCGATGAAAAACTCAACTCTACAAGACCAACGGGAGTGGTGGGAGTAGTTTGCCACATCTACCGAGTTGCAGTTAAATAAAACACTGGAAGCTGATAACTATGTGCGGACATGCTACGACTCGGACGATGGTCTGGACTGTGGCAAGTTGGCTATGCACTCTTTGGCTTACACCACCGAAATGGCGCTATGTCCCTTCCGTACGGATGTTTGCTCTATTTTCGGGACGGATCGAGTTGCCTTTGTGATGGATACAGGAAATATATCCTTTTCGCAACTTGGCTTGAACACAAAATTCTCAAAAAGGTTGTTTTCTCGCCGACGTACCGTCTGCTCGCCAATAATAATGGTGCCTTTTCTGTATAGCGATGAGAATATAAAGGATGAATACCGAAACCGTGCAATCGAGCTGTACCAACCAGAAACAATGCGAGCTAATTCTCATGTCATAGATGACGAACTATGGAACCTGACTACTTTTTTTCGTAATACGACCACCGGATACCAGTTGATTGCAACTGACGCGTACAACACCAGTTTTGCATCGCCTCTTCTCCAATCAATATCTCTGTCTTCGCGGGTCATGATAATCACCTTGATCAATCACGACATAGCTTTCTCAAGACCATACTCTGACCCATTTTTTTATGTGCAGGACAATCGCACCACAAATGCAAGTGGCCAACCAGTATTCTATCGAATGAGCTATCTTATCAATAGTGTCGCATGTCAAGAGATGTCAGAATTCTGTAGCAATCTCACTCATCGCTGTACAGGCTGGGGAGGTTTGTCTGCGGACTCCTGGGATACCAAGCTTGATGTTCCATATATTCTGCTTGGAAACCAAGTCAAAGATTCACCCAGCAAAGCACAATCAGGTCGGTTCTAGACGCGCTCCGCTACTCGTTGCTATACTATTCGATTTCCGGACGTGGCGCACAAGCACTTCAGGCATCGAAATTTCTAATTGAAGGGATTCAAATGCAACATGCAGAATGGTAGTGGAAAATTGAACTGGAGTATTGGTTTCGTGTAGCATTGGCGAGCATCCAATTGTATGGATGGCGTACTGTGAAGACACCAGGATTAGATAGGAGCAGGGTGCATTCTCTCAATTTCGACCAGCATGCAACATAGTGAAATTCCGGTCAGCGGATTATACGACGTTAAGCACAACCGGTATTATCGTCCTACTCGTCTTCACTGTGCTCGCCACGATCCTAAGCTTTGGAGGTTTCGCTTTGGCCAGACCGTGGTTCTTCCGAAGCAAGTTCAATGGTGTCGCGAAGCCATGGGGCGAGGACGAAAATTTTGATTTTGTTAGAGAATGTGCGAGAGCTCTTCAAGATTCCACGAAAACCGATTCCGGGAAAGGGGGAGGACTGGTTATATGGGGTTCTACGTGGGTTGGTTGTCAATAAGTATTAGCTTCAGATCCTTGAATATTGTGGGTAGTATTGGTGTTTTCAGCATTATGTACGACAGATAATGTACCTGTTACTCTCTAGAATGTGATGCTTCATCTCTTTTCAAGCGGGGATGTTTGAGAACAAGTAATCACCAAATCATTACTTATCAGCTACGGTCATAGAATCATGAATATAAGGCTTCCCGTCCGCTCAGCCATATTCAAGCATGATATCGCCAGGTTAGTACTGCAGTGGGTGACCATGCGGGAATCCCTGGTACTGTAGTTTTTCGTTATCTTTTCAGCCGTCTACAACGGTGAGTTTCTTTGCCAGGCGTAAACTCCCAACCTCCGACGCTATTGCAAACGACCTGTCTCCAAATATGTGACTGCTTGCATCCTGGCTCAGAATTCCTGGTGAACTCTCCTACTTACCTCCGTGCCACATGAACGGTCGCATGTGTCTATAATAACCTCCCGCTCGCTCATAAATGGGGTATAAGTAGCCAAGATAAAATAAACAAATAGTGATAGGAATCTATAAATTATTACAAATGTGACAACACATATGTACGCCGACCCATATTTAACACCACCAGGCATACGAGTAGCACCTGTGTGCCGATGCAAATCCGCAACATCGCCGTGCAGATAGTGACAAAACCTGTCACCTAATCTCGATGGATGATTTGAACTATAGCCCTTGTCTAGAATGTACCTGAGCATGTAATTGCTCAGTGTTTTCAGCTTCGAAGACTTCCGCGGTGCGGCTGAACTTGTGAATTTTGGTTGGCGAACCACATCGTGTCACGTCCCACGCGTGATGCTAGCAAGACCTTGCATTGCGAGGCTGATAGTTAGAGCCTAAGTACTTGGGGTGCAGGCCGCCACCATCACCGCCACCATCACCATCACCACCACCATCACCACCACCACCACCACCACCATCACCACCACCACCACCACCACCACCACCACACTTTAATATAGTACTACTTAAAGGAGCTGGGTGACAGCCATCTAATAAGAGTCGTCTGTGCCAGGCTTCACAATTTTTCACATTACACACCCAAAAATTGCATAGAAAAGTCAAGAAATGGCGTTGGGCCGCATGGTTTTAGAGCTATTTCTGTATCCATTTATACGGAGATTTATATAGTCTGTCAGCCGGCTTATCGCTGGCACTAGCCTCGCCTGTATGACAGACTATGATTTATACTGTACGCGGAGCTGCCATATAGGTTCTCTACTTACACTTGGGGCATTATGGGTATCCTCTCCACACTAGCTACAATGTCATTATTATTTATTTATTTACACTTGGGCTTTAATCTCTTCTCTTAGCATTTGACTGCTGTCACTCGTTGTTATCGTGGTTGCTGTTGCATACTGGCATTGTAAACATGCTCACGGTTCCATGTATGCAACAGGGGTGCTGAAAGTGACATACGGTGATCTAGTTATCTCATTCCTATAAGGCGTTTAAGACTAATTCTCCGCTTAGCCATCAAATGCACCATCGGCAGGTAGTCTATATCTACACCACTTCAAAAGGATGTAGCGGGCCCCTAGCAGTGAATTATATTGGGATTGGGTGGGAGGTCCCAAGCACAACGAATTATACCCCATGTAGGTACAAATTTTTGACAGTACAATGGGAATCAGCTACGGTCATTGAAACGTGAATACAAGGCTTCCCGTCCGCTCAGCCCTATTTAAGCACGTTATCGCCGAGTTAGTACTGCAGTGGGTGACCATGCGGGAATCCCCCGGTACTGTAGTTTTGCAAAAGTATGGAAAAATGACTGGTCACGTACCTTAGTTGTTTAGCATTTTTCCGTACTCTAAAGTTGACCAAATGTAGAGTACTCCTGTTTTGGCATAAATAAAATATACATGTACAAGGGTCCTTTCGTGTTGCACGGGGCGGGTAGTGCGCATGTGTAAGTGATTGCTTGTGATGGGATTGCGAAGCCTTTTTCATCTGCACTGCATCTAGCCTTGAACACCACTGCCAGTTCCCTCTTATCACAGTCCTAAGTTAGGTGCTTAATGACCACGTCACGGATGTATTTCAATTGTTGTCCCCAGTACGCATAATATACCTTCTTCCGCTAGTGCTCTTGGATGAGAAAGTCATAACCCACCTACAAGGAATATACCGAGAAATTTCGCGGGTCTACATTCATCGCTCGTCAGGCTATTGGCTTATAGCCCGTTGGTCTTCCGTATAAGCGGTATCTACCAAACTCATGGGCTGGTGCCATCTATTTTAACAATATAGTCTTTGCTGACAATGGGCAGACAGATGATAAACACGAGTGGCGTGGATAGCTCGGAGGGATGCCAAAGACAAGCAGACGAGTACTGGAAGCTGGGTGCAGCAGGAGGATTTCATCGTGAAGATACTATTAGTGGAGGAGACGGTCAAACCCCTAGCTATAGGTAGAGAAGCGAGAGAGGGCGGAAATAAGCTTCATCCTAATTAAATCAGAATAAAGCCGGTTGCGGCTCTACGATCGGGCTAGACTGGTGATACGGCTCTGCGGCCCGAGCCGTTGAGGCGTCTCGCTCGTCGTTTTTCGTTCCACCGATCTCTATACTTAGCCTCCGCTAAACAAATTTTCCTTGAACATTATGACGAGAATCATTACCCCATTGCCTGGTGCTTGGCGGGAGAACGTTATTTCGCTCTTGGTAAAACCATACATAACACTGTATGCACGGCTGGCAAGGTATTGCATGATCAGTGTTTCTTCTGTGACCTTCCAGTTTATCCCGTATTGCATAATATACAGGTCTCAGCCGGAGGTGTCTCGTATGGCCGGAGACGGAGATGTCTTGTATGGCCGGAGACGGAGATGTCTCGTATGGCCGGAGATGACTGTTGACTCTGGTACGGGCTGATGGCATTCAGCCGTACTTGTACTTTCATATATATATTGGCCTTGTGGCCCTCTTAGATAGAATACAATTAAGCTTCTCTATCATCACTATTTCAACATCCCGAACCGTAGAAGCCACTTCCGGTCTCCCAGCATGGTGCAACGATTAAACTCACGTACCGACACAACGACACATCTGCACACAAGAGTAGAATAGCCGAGATATCTTTGATGGGGCCCAATGCAACCCAACAAAATCTAGAATTAGTGCTGCATACGAGACATCCCGTGGTTCCAGGACTTTAACTGCAAAAATTTGTTCCGGGACGTTTCGTGCCCAACACTATCTCAATTAAAGTAATTGGGATAGTTGTGATTACCTCCAAGTCAAGGTGGTTGCTTTTTTGCGTTGCGCGGCGAGATGTAGTCGCTACAATTGGGAGAATACTCCCGACACAATAAACTAAACAGTACATTATCGGCAGGTGTACGAGTAGATATTGATAGTATTCATACATCCATTTTATAAAACCCGAGATCTTCAAATCTCACATTAACCAAACGATTGATGAAAGGCGGTTGCTTATGCCGCGGCATTTGACGCCAGAAACTGGCCTCAATGCAGGCGCATTCACCGCTGATTCGTACACTCGTTCCTGTACGGATTGGCTTCGGTGGCAAAGTAGGAACTCAGGAGTAACGCGAGGTAAAAGTAAGAGAATGGGCTCGATTAAGTAGGTTTTGGGCTATATACATATGAATGTCAGAAAATGCTGAGGACCCATGGCGGTGCCAACCAAACCATATCCGGCACATCTGCGTAGTCTAAGACGCAGCCTTTGAGAAAAATAAACGTAAGGTAATGTAGCCGTAGTATCTCCAGCATCTCCTCCATATCCTACCAACAAAGTCTAGCTATTCGTAGGCTACCTCGCTCCACCCAGGTTTAGAGACGTTTGACTTCCTGTCGGTGAAGGCTGAAAGGGATCGACCAGCGAGTGTATAGATTCTCGCCTTACTGCGCGGTAGTAGGGGTCAGGCTAGACGATGCTGGGGAAATCTAGGGTAGAGATAGGAGTACGGCGCTAGACGGCGGAGATCGCAGAAAGACAAGCGAAATCGTGCCTAGAGAGATAGTAGAGCGTCGGGGACTTTAACCCGCTATACATCGAAGACGGTCTGCTTAATGGTAGTAGAACTGTTTGGTAGAGGTTTCGGCGCCGAGGGCATGATCGACTTCTCTACGTTATCGTTAGCGAAAGGTACCGACCATGTGTTCTCGAACTGCAGCGCTGTACTACAGGCTGCTATTGAGGCAATCGTTTCCGGCCGGTTTCAATGAAGTTTAGTGACACGGAGAGGTGCGATAGGTCGAAGTAGTGACAAGAAGCCGTGCACAAATATGCGCCTGAAAGAGTAGCTCGAGAGATGAAGCCGAGGCATCGCAGTAGATGTGGAGGGTCGGGCAGTAGTGAGTCAAGGTAAAGGCAATGAAGAATTTCTGTTGGTTGACAGTGTATGCAGAAACAATTTGCTCGAGATCGACAACTTAAAGGTGTGTTTCGTCGTGTAGGCCCTCTCATGGAAATCTTGAGCTTGGATTCGAGTTTGGAGTGGACGGAAGTGTTGATGGCTGGAGGAGCGATGGCTATGAGAAGTGCGGGGTAACAAGGGTGGGGTATGAGATGAGATTGATAACGATTGGACTAGATTATCTAGATTAGATCTATGCCTCGGTGCCGATCTCAGAGCTTCAGCAAGGGCGCATGAAGGAAGTCTTTTCCATGGGAAATTGCTAGTACTCGGGTGCACGAGTAGATGTAATTAAGGGCGAGATGAGCGTTTTCAAACGTTAATTTTGATGAGAATCGTACTGCACAGTTGTGGAACAATGTTTCCGTATTCATAGTCGTTGTCGACTGCAACCAAATAGGACACTGGTGATCTGGAAGTTGTGTAGCAGAATTTTAGATCCGGGACTTCCTCAAAATCTGAGAATTTCTCCGATCCATGCCCAGGGCCTTACGGGAAGTACTCAATGTTGATCTTCAGTAGAACTCAAGATGCACCGGTGCTTCGCCTCATTTGTCGACGTGTCTGCACAGCATGCATTTAGCCCCGCAGCTCTGATCCTCACCACGTTGAATCTTGAGAGTGATAACACCAAGGAAGGAGGATAGAATATGACTCAACCATCCAAGCCCTCACATGTCAACAAAAGCTGTTGTCTTTTCACGGTTGCGGGTACCCGATATCGATGATGGCACTCAATGGGAGCATCTGTCCATTGAAGAAATGGATGTTGCGGATGATATCAAGAGCTTTACGTCTGCGAAATTGGACACTTCGCCAAAGTTACGCAATCACAGAGCCAAAGATCGCCTTCTCAACACACTGATACACGGTTCGGAAGGAATGATACTGTGGGTTCGCTTGATGATCTCTGAACTTGAGAACAACCATTGGAACGTTGACGCGGTATTGAAGAAGCTACTAAAGGGACTTAGCGCAGTATATAACGGAATTCTTTAACGTCTTACCCGCGGACCCGAAGCTTCTGATAAGCACAAGCATGCATTACGACTAGTTTTGGCGGCATCCCACCCGCTATATCGCAATGAATTTGTTCTTGCCATAGCCATGCTCCAGGGCTTGCCCGATCATAAAGACTATGACTTTCAAAGCAATCTACAGGATAATACTCAAGAATCATGAATAGAGTTGTGCCGCTCCTAACGCTATTGCCCAACGATACGATTCAGCCCGTTCATGCATCGCTTAAAGATCACCTACTCAGAGCTCATCATATTAGCGACATCAACCCCGGCCCCGAGTACAACAGCTTCTTCTTCAAACCGAGCGAGCTACATGATCCCATTGCGATTGCACTATTGCCATACCTGTCATTCCCCTGCTTCAAATATGAGCTGCCAGACGACTACAGCACCGATGAAATCCAAAACAGGTATCCTCTCTTGGAATACTCTTCCTGTCATCTGATTTGGCATGTCACCAAAGTTGATGAGCACGCCTCCGAATACATCGAACTATTTTCAGTATTCCTTCATTCTACACAAGGATGGAGGTGGCTCTACCGATTGGATTGTAAATATGTATTCAGCTTAGGCCATCAACAGCTCCTTCAGGTGGATCTGAGGCATTGGATTGGCACACTACCGCCTGAAGCAGTGCCTAGGAGGGTTATTTTTGATAACTTCCTAGTTCAGTTGAACCAAAAAAGGTTTGACGAGACAATGCAACACGCAGGCGATATTGAGTCTAACGCCACACTCAATGCTATGTCTAGCCTGGCTACAATGTATTGGCAGCAGGGGCTCTCGGCAGAAGCTGAAAGTTAGATGTGCAGGTCATGGAGATGAGTAAGAGGGTACTCGGCCAGGAGCATCCACATACCTTGACCAGCATCGCCAACCTCGCTACGACATACAAGATCCAGGGGCAGTGGATGAAGGTCGAAGAACTGGAAGTGCAGGTCCTGGAGGTGAGAAAGAGGGTACTCGGCCAGGAGCATACAGATATCTTGACCAGTATCGGCAACCTCGCTATGACATACAAGGAGCAGGGGCGGTGGATGGAGTCCGAAGAACTGGAAGTGCAAGTCCTAGAGATGAGAAAGAGGGTACTCGGCCAGGAGCATCCATATACATTAACCGCCATGAATAACCTCAGTTATATATATAAATTGCAAGGTCGCATTGATGAAGCTATTACGATGGTAGCAGAGGTGGTAACTCTCCGCTCTCGCATCCTCGGCGAAGATCATCCGCGCACAAAGGGCTCGATGAATTCTTTGGAGCGATGGAGAGATGAAGTTGAAAATCTAGTAGATATTTAGAATTTGTCTATTTGGGCTGGTACGCATTCCGCTCAACCGATATGGCTTCTGTCCGTGTTGTGAACTTCGCTGCAACTTTCTCCATATTGGTAGGTAATGGTGTTGGTTTAGACGCCAGGTGGTGTTATTCATCATTCGTTAGGCTCTTCGGAATGATCATGGGTTTTAGATTCCAAAAAGACGTTGACGTGAAATGCTCGTCTTTAGATATTCCATACGGTAGTCAAAGGCTTTTGTTTCGTTACAGCCAATATATAGTCGTAATTAACGCTCCTCGATACGACGTCAATCAGAAACTTCCTTTGGGGTGGTTCGTGATGTTGAGGTTTACAAGCTGCAAAATCTGAACAAATGACTAGGAACGTATCGTGGTATTTCGTCCCACATGACATACCCATGCCGAAGATCTATTTGAACTTGCGTCGCAGTAAGCATGGGGGTAACCGTTTCTGCCAATGCCGGACATTTGGAAAATTGTGCACGTGCGTATTTTGGTAGCTTGACTTTGTGCTACACAATCTCAATTAACTTTTTAGCGTACTTTAGTGATAAAATACTAAGTTACTATAGTAAGCCCTGACAATTTGTTCGAGATGAAACGGTCGTTTAAAGACACCAGCTTGAAGTTCGCTCACCTCGGGCAAACCATAATGCGACTACCTTGGAAGACATTTAAAATGTGAGCAGTGATTGGACGGGGAAAATATAATCATAAGGTGTGTAGACAAGCCATTGCTTCTCACCTTAGTTTTTCCTGCAGTCGAACCGCCTTATTACTGCGGGGTAAGTAAGATATCCCACAAGCACCAGTAGCGTTGTTGCTCCGCCCCAACTTTATCGACAACAGACATCGCACACCGCCGGTCTCCGTCATCGGGTCAAAATCGAGCCGTCTAGACAACGGCCCGACGTTTCAATATAGAACTCTTCTAGAAGCCCATTTTTGAAATTCTCATGTTTGCATCTGAAAACCGGTGTGGCTCGGAACTAGCCTTAGCCAATGGGACCCTAGCAATTTTTGTGGTCCATGGATCAAGGGAACTGTAGATTTATGGCTCATCATTCCTATACATATGTAGCATTACGAGCACACCAACTGTTGAATCAAAATGAGATCTAGAGTTTCCGCGCCGTTACAAATCATTCACGGCAACGTAGCTATTTATTTGTCAACTTGACGCATCTGATAAACACATACACCAAATCTGCCTTGCTTCGCATTACCGTTTTAGACTAGCTAGTTTTTAAGTACGCTCTAATGAATTTACGAATTCTGAGGCGTAGGAACTTACGCCTTCTCAGATTCCATTTGGGTGACATGAAGTAGGTGGACACATTGATCAAGGCCTAGGCAGTCTCAGTAAGTTTGTTTTTTCGAGTTTGGTATTGTGGGGACAATTCCTATGCAATGTGTTCGAAAACGAAAGGAACTTAAACTACTTATAGATGGTGGTTAAGGAAGGGGTGGGTACTCCAAATTCCAAAGTCAAATTAGATTACGGAATACTGCTGTGGTATTGGGTCGGGGGTTTTGTACTCGTGTAAGCTTAAGAGAATGAGCCCTGCGTTTAGTGGGGCCTTGGGGGTCCTTCACGCTTTTAAATCCAGTTAGGCAACCCTAACCCACGTTGAAATTGGACCTCCATAGTTATAATATATTATTAGGGAATGGGAAAGCTATCATCACTCTGGAAGGACAAGAAATCTGGGGCCATACACAGGTACTCAGAATATAGAACGTCTATCCAAACCATTGTCTAGACGCAAGACTCACCTCATCACTTTCGTATGCGCCGTGACATGGCGTACTTACGTGTTACTTTTTTGTGGAAACTTCGAAAGCGCCAGTGAGCCTTCTTCCGCCACAATAGTACCTTGAGAAATGTCCCAGCATATCCAAGATGCTAATCCCCACTGTGTACGCCACCCACACCTCTAATTATCCCCATCCAAATATTCCTTACTAGTTCGGTGTTGGCAGTCGCAACTCCTAACACAGTTGTGACACAGCGCCACAACATCTTCTCTGATGTTTGCTTGATTGCAACGATAGAATGCGAGACTCTGTGCAAACAGAAGATTTCGGGATTTGGCATATCTCTGGTTTTTGTGGGGTTGACAGCCTTGTCTACTTTGTATGCATATGTCATTGATGCATAATATTTCGCAACCAAACATACGTCGAAGAATGCACCCGAGAGCCCTCTCGTTCTTTTTGATGAAACATATGCGTCACTATCGGAATACGTATTATCCATCGCAGGCCTAGATTTGCACTGTATCCATGCTGTTACCCATAAACTTACTAGTATTACCATCCCTCTCATTCTAGGGATCTTTGTTATACGTAGTTGTGCAGGCAACTCGCAGCCAACCATCGCCCGTGCCGCCTACAAGGCTGGGCTGCATTCCTTCTTTAGGAAATATATGATCACACTAAATAGAAATATGATACCTTATACCGAACATCTCACCTCTTGTTAAACACTCTTCGTCACGTCACGACAGGTCTACGACACATACAGCGCCAACGTTGCCCTCACAACCTGGGGTGTGTGACGAACCTCAAATATGTCCGCATTAAGGAAGCAATAATGTGCATATGTGCATTGTTGCTCGGGAAGATATTGCAGTTCTAAAGCGGCCCGTCAGTGTCAATACGTATAGCGGTTGATATCTCTAACCCAGACCATCTGGGCATGACAGCTCTAACCAAGAGCATCCAGCTCTGGCGCTGTGGATAAGGCGAATACTTCTCGTTCTATTCTTCACTCATAACAGTGAGTTCCCATTGTTTGAGCCATGGTGGCATGCAGCCAGTAATCAATTATGAAACGAAGGTTCACACCCAGAAGGTTCTATTCTAGTGAGCGGAACATTATTACTTTCTCCTCAAACTAAAACATGACGACAACTCACTCATGACACAGGAGTGTTACTCGTAGGGAAGTTTCTGGCTATGTGCTGGCCTCGGCTGCACACGGTCATATGCTACTATGATGACAGCAACGACAGCATTATTACTCGGGTATTATGTTAGAGACAACATAGTTTGATTCGATTGACTAGAGTTCTTTCAACAAGAGTGATTCCATATACCTGGTCTACGAGCTGGCTAGTTACCTTTGCGATAGGCATAGCTAGCATTCTAAATGTCGAGAGGAGCTTCTGCCTGTTAGCCTCGCAATTGGCTCTCAAGAACGGGAAGTAGCCTAATGATCCTGAAGATCAGACAAATAGAAGCAACTTATATGATTTTCTATGCATATGAGCATACTAGGAAATTAATTCTTAAGTTAGATTATACAATAAGTCTCGCCTGTTCGAATGTCTCGCGTAATTCTGTCGCTACAGAGGTGACTTTTGCACATCCGGATTTACTGCAGGGCGTTCTGCAGGCGATGGGTGGTGAAGTAGTGCTATGACCCAGGTCTTGTCTCTATCGATAGTGGGAACCGGGCGAGACGACTATTTGCGGGATATCTCGCTAAATTGGAGCCAGAGCAATTCGGGTCTAGAAGCATCAGCATGGGTCCAGGAACAAACTCCTATACCCGAGTACGAGCCAGCTCGGATTTTGCCGTATGATGGTTGCATTCCTTAACATTAGCTATCGAATAGCTTTTTAGCATCACCTCATTCCGTTTATCCTTGTCGAAGGTATCACCTAATGGACCGACGAATAATTGGATCTTACGAAAAATATCATTTTCCCTCACAGCTGCAAATGTACACCAAAGGTCCAGTCGAATAGCCATCAATATCTTATGACACGGACAACCAACTATACTTGGAAAGCACTGTCACGAGGCAAGCTCCAGTGCACATCTGTGAATCTGTCGAAAAAGGCATATACCAAGGGACAGTTCGTATCAACTAAAGGTGCCTGCCACCATACTATTTCGGCCAGTCTTAGCCAGGGGCGGGAATAACGACATTACTTTGTCTGCGGCAAATGTCAACACTCATAGTAAGTACTCAAGATTTGCGCATGAAGGCACTCGGGACAGACAGGTCAATCCGGGCACTCCATTTCTGGAAGAAACCCTCAGGAATTGGGAATTATCAGTGCGCCATGCACTGAATTGGGTAAAGCAAATGAAGTGTACTCTACATTTGCAGCAAATTAAGCCTCCTCCCCCCCAGTCAATACCCAGTCAATACCCCAGTCACACAGTAAAATCGATTTCCAGAAATGGGGTGTCTGGATAGGCAATGCCTAACCCGAGTACCCAATCTTTGTCCTCTGTCAAATCGACTTTTCGAAGGTTTCTACATTTAATCTTCGTAGCATCGGGTATGTTTCACCTACGCTCGGACATTGTCCCCAAAAGGCAGGCAAGGGATGATGACTACCTTCCTCGGCGATAGAAATGTCCAGCCTAACTTTGCTGCGGTGAGGGATATTGCACGCTGCTAATGTTCAAAGGAGTATAAATATTAGCCGCACATCCGGGCGTTCATCTACTGATGACCCAGTTGAGATGAATAAACACGAACGGTTGCCCCGGTCGAACGCACCACGTCATTCGCCCCTTGGAAGATTCACCTAACAGCTTGTTGAACTCGGAGAAAAGGTGTGCGTGCAATTGATAGACTGACCTGTGTGCTGTCCGATTCGCGTTTGCAATGCGGTTTGTTTGCCTCCACGTTCGGCTTGTTGTGTCTCAACGAATGCAACGTCATCGCTAACTATCTCAATATGTTCCATAGTGTGGCAAAATTATCTGGGGCATATTTAATGTTAGAAGCACCGATAAAAATTTTCTCGCCAATATTCATGCACCGCATTGTTACGGCGCTACGGCACTACACGTGCCACAGGTGGCGCGGACGCACTCGCACAGCCTCCCGGCTCGGTACTCGGCAATTCGGCGTCATGGGCACTGGCTACGTTCAATGATCGGACAAATATTATCGCACAATCTGCTCTAAATAGATAAATGTCCAGTATCTGCCGGATACACACAGGTCGCGGATGTTTCTACATGGCATCTTGCGATTACTACATTTCTGTCTAAGGGAGGGCTCAAAAGAATTGCTAATGGGCTGTCTGTAGCCTTTCCCTTGTGTTGTGCTCGATACAGATGCCCTGGATACTGGCCGATATACTTTGAGCGTGTTTTGAGGGGCATATCTGAGCTAGGATCGAAACCTTGTGATATCCGAAACGACATCCAGCGTTCAAGTAATGAAATACCTGTTGGTTTCAGGTTGCTATGGAAGACATTAATCCATGGTCGGAGAACCATGGATTATAAACGCAACTGTCAGCGGTGAAGTATCGCCAAAAACATGAGGAACTCTGGCCAATAGAGTCATGTTCCAGTTACGAAGCATCTAGTACCAGTTCTCCGTTCTTCATTTAGACTGCAGTTTTGTTGGTGCATCAGCACGCGAGAATTTCGATTCAGGTATGCCAAAAAAATGACTCATTCCCATTGAAGCTAACTTAACCCAAGATTTAAAGAACGAAAATTGCCCTAAAGATTCCCAGGGAAATTACAAATCTCCATCAGCATTGATACATTCTTCCCGCACGGCTCCTCCCGGCGATAGCGTCAACCTCAGTCAAGTAATAAGTAAATAAGACAATACCGAAACCCAAAGGATAGAAACTGCCAACCAGCAGTAGTTACTGATTCAAACATATGCACGCCTGCTAAAAGAACCTCGGAAAGTACCAACAAAATTAACAAGAAACAAAGATGGGGAAAATCGTAACGTCATCGAAACGAATCCCGCTAGACTCGTCGCAGCGGTGGTATCAGACCGGCGGAAAAGGGATACCATCGTTTTGTATTAAAGGTCGAACGGATATTTGAGAGACACCGCGAACTGCCATGATCCCTCGTTGCTCTTCAAGCAGACATCAACTAAAGCGAGGGTGTCCAAGATACCCGGCTTAATTGGAGACCCTTCGATTTCGAGGTCATCAAATTCTTTCGGATGTTTTGCTCGAACAGCATCGCTATCGAACATCTCGTTGTGGAGCAACCTGAGGCACTCCCCCTGGCCGTTGCTTTCATATAGCGATGTGACCGCTGGGTTCAGCATCGTGAGATCGAACCTTGATCTGTGGTTGTGACTGTCGGTGCTGTGCTCCGTCTCGTCTAGGAGCAAGGGTTGTGATTCAGTCCCATCGAAAGGTGTTGAGCCTGAGTACGGACTCTTGGGGTTTAAATCTTTCGGGAGTGGTACGACTTTGCAAGGCTGAGCATCCCGGTCTGGCTCTTGGCTCGCTCGGTTCGTAGAAGGAGGAAGCGTTGCTCTCGATACGTGAGGATCTGACACTGTCTTTGGCTCCGGTGGTTCAGAGCGAACTGAAGATGCGTCGGTTGTGGTAGCTGCGCTGTCTGTTGCAGGTGAGGATGAATGGTGGTCGGAACTAGCCGTTGTGGCACCCATATCCTGTAGCCGAGGCACCGGCGTATCCTTGTCTTTCGCCTCTGATCTCGGATTGCTACCAACAGACATTTCGGGAATATGAATGAAGAAGTGGAAGAGGAATGAAGCAGCAGAGTCGAGAGAGAAGAGAGGAGTGAATGAAGAATGGAGCTTATGGAGCAGAGCTTATTCCGGTGTTTAGTGTGTGGATGACTGTTAGTATGCGTCTTCATGGCCGGAATTTAACCAAATTTATAGGAAATCTTGGATACAGAGTGGGGGAATGAACATTTGCGAGGGTGGGGTGCAAGGAAGGAGAATGAGAAGAGGAATACGAGACAATGGAACGATAAGGTACTAAACAATCATATGTTTCTTAATCGATTGAAGCAGCTTGTTGCTAATCAATTAAATCCATTGGATGCAATTCCGGCTCTGCAGCTTGCTACCGCTCATAACGACCACACCGCACACATTAACGACAAAGAGCAGCACTCGCGACTCCTCATGGCCAGTTGGAGGAACTGATGCCAGTTCTAATTTCTCCGGCTTGGCTTTCGCATGTGCCAACACAAAACTGCGGCCGCCCTAACCCCGAAACCACACCATTTATCATGATCCGGGAGTACTCCAAGGGGATTCGATTGTCCCCGAGCTACATACCTCGCTTATTGAAACTCGCTATCGGTGTGTTTGCCAGAGTGGTTGCAATCCCTACCGTTAGAGGGGTGCCCATTGGTTATCTGGTCCGAATTCCGATTTCGATGGCAGAATCAACGTCACATGGGCCGGTAAGGAGTTCTGAGTTATGTACCGACAACCGTTGCATATATATTGGATTCCAATCATTTATCAGTCTCCGGCGGTACCCGAGTCCATGAGCTTAAGGAGTCGGATCCCAACTCTCCGCTTGCCCAGCAGCCCACGAACCATTCGCCAAACTGGTGTCAGAGCAAGATCCTTTCTATCTCAAAGTCTGTTACTGATACCCTACTGCTTCTCCCGTTCGATCCAATGACACCAGCACACCCCACGCGGGAGAGCCACGTTTTCCGGCGACGTTTACCTAGTCATCCTGATAATTGTAAAAACCTCGCCAAACCTAGCCAATTGCAGGCTTCTGACTTGAATACGGAATACGAGCGATCTTCGGCGTCCTCAGGCTTATGTGTCTCTTGTTAGGAATTACCTAGCGAACCTATAGGAACCTGAGTGGATCTCGGAAACATACAGGTGCGGCAGGCATTGGCTCTCTCAACAATCTACGTTAGCGACACCGCAAAATGCACACTGCTGATACAATTGTGCATGGATCGCAGCAAGCACTTAGCTCCCCTCATGTGCCTCTTTGCCGGTCATAGAATGCGATGGATTATTCCTGCGGCCTGGAGATTTCATACCTTTGTCGCGGCTAGCGAGCCGAATTGTGAGGGCAGATTACTCCGCCATATTCGTTGTTTCGCCCGAACTACCGACCTTTTCAGTGTGTAGCACCCTGGCTTGCTACGAGTCTGGAACGTGCATTTGCACATAACGACTCTGAAAGATGCTTTTTTTTGTGCTCAGCGCCAGGATCATTTCACCAATCGATATCGATATCTTCCCTCAAAGTGATTCGATTTTTCCATTCGGTACGGCGTCTGCACGGTAATACGGAGGGTAAGGATGTTTACGTTTGAGATGATGCCAGTTGCGTTGCTCTTTGAGCGTTTTGCAGTCTTTGAAAACCCTCTCTTGTACTGTGTACTTGACTCCCGACTTCCAGGCGTTTTAGGCTTCCTCCTTTCCTCGCGAATCGCCCCCGCCACATTTGAAGTCTGATACAATGCTTCTAGAAGGCTGTGCGTCTCATCTGTGCTACCTCTCCCTGTAGGTTTTCGCTAAGCCTACGTTATACACACATTATGGCTACATATATGCGGTGCTAGTACAATCAGAAATGTTTTTTTTTTCTTTTCGCCATCAGCGCTGCTTTGGTGCGGGTAGTTTGTAACACTTTTCGCTTGATTAACGAACGGGCTGCAGCATGCGGTTGTTGTGCACAGTTGCGGTACATGCGCACAATATCAGTACGTATCATGTATAACATGTGCTGAACAAGGTTCTAATAATAACCTGAGGTTCGTGTCGTTAAGAAACAGCAAGACTTCACATAAGTGTATCTGGTGGGGTGGGTTTAACAGTAGACAGCTACAGAGTTGTCTTTTTTGGTATGGCGAACTTATGGAACGACGTGCCTCATGTGGTAATATAGAGCACCAGTGTCCAGTATTTGTTCATGGCCAATAGACTGGTCCGTCAATCAATTTTTGAATCCATATAGGTCATTGCTCTGGATCTAGAAGGAATACTGTCCAGTACGCGGAAGGAACCGATACAAGAGCGCCTGGAATGTGTTCATAGGAATGCGGAGGAATGAATCGCAAAGTACACGTAATTACACCACGGCACTTCCGTCGATCTTGCCCAAGAAGGCGATATTTGGCTCCCGGTTAGATGGGACTGCGTGCTTTGATAAGAGTTCCACTCACTCGGCGACCAAGTTTCCGGAGGAAGTTCGTTTGTGGTTTTGACTGGTATCAATACTGTTGGCAGTATTGCTTAACCTCAACCCTTCATTGACGGCATGCTGACGTGGTATTCAGGGATTTCAAAAATGCCCATCCCTGATAGTATTGGCTTGTTTGGTTGGCTTTGCGATAGCGAGATGTTGTCGCTTAGTCTCGCGACGGTAAAACGTTGCACGGCGAATTAGCGAGCGAACAGCTCTGACTTCAACAGCCACTACAGTTGTCTGTGGTAGTTATGGTTCTGGCGGCATTGGATGAGTAGTGGGCGGGGGATTGTACTCCATTTCGGTAGCTCCAAACACACACCCAATCACCGGATGATGGGGATACGTCTGGGGTACTTAAGCTCGCGACTCATGGTGGCCAGCATAGCCGCAGCTGCGCTTCACCTTTGGGCCCTGGAATGATGTGTACATGCATCGCCTCTTTTTAGCATCTTGTACCATTTATCAAGATTGCCGCAGAGTCTATGCTACTGCGGTTTTGGAGTTGTGTGCCTCGGGCGCAATCATAGTGCTAAGGCTAATAACCGCGCCATACCAGCCTTATTGAATTTTATGTGGAGGCTGTGGTGCACTATTACTGCAGAAGCGCTACTCCCCAACTCCGGGAAAAAATACGCCTCGCGCGCAGCCTTACAGTCTTTAGTTTTGCAGTTCCTCTGCGCGTACGTCGAGCCGCAGCACTCAGCCCCGCTAGCCTCAATGCGCACGATGCAATTCAGCTGGACTCGGAAAGATTTCTTGCCAAAGCAGTGGAAGGTAGGGATGCAGTGGCAATCGGAGGGAAATTCGTCTTTCTTTTTGAGATATGTACCCTAACCCTAGCGATCATATTTTAAAAGGCGTCCGAGCAATAGAAACCGCAGAATATGCCGGTATTATTCTGAATTTGATATGTGTTACCAAATTATAAATATCATGGTGCACTTACTGCTTGCTAGGTCTTTGAAGTTAGGGTAATTCGCAGGCTGACTTCTCTCATGGCGTAGATGTAGGAGTGCTCTAAAAAGGTACAAGAAATTGGAAGTGGGACATTAGAGATCGAAAAGAAGGTATAAGTCGGAGATTAATGGAAATCGAATGGAATCCCTACGACTAGGTATGATATGAAGTTCGAGATCACCTAACCCAGCATACAAGCAAACAGTGAGCGACAGTGCAAAAAACGCCTTCTTTCGCTGTTTTGCACAGCCGCGCTCTCGCTTTGGTCGTATCGTAAATCTGAGACCGGGACGTGAAGAGGACGCAATTCTGCACATTTCGTATACTGATCACTTTGTGATCCGAATAGAACTCCGATACTTAATTGGAAAAAACCGTTTTTTTGTACCATGGTAGTGCGAGCCGGTTGCTGCCAAGCCAGCAAAAACGACTGTTACAACCGTTTGTTTGTTTGTAATCATATTGCATTCGGCCGCTGGCGGCCATGGCATATCCAGTACACATTTCCTCCCCGCTTCTTCCGTAATGTAAAGAAACAAAAGCAAAGTCGCGAGTCCTCTTCCCCATTCAACAAAAGACACCGCCAAAAACAACATCAACTTTTACACCCCCCCATCACTCGACTCCTCGTGATCTGAGTTCTCCGCCTCCTCCGCCACTCCGCTAATTCTGCCGACATCTGTACAGGATAAGAAATCCATCAACACCTGCGAACATTTTTCTTCTGCAAAAATGAGAGACATTGGCAATGAAATTTTTGGCTTCTTAAAAACCTTTTCAACGCCCTTATACCCATCCTCCCCCTCTTGCCCATCAACCCAAAGCCTTTTTTGTTCTCGTTTCCATCTCTTACACCACTTAAAAAGGTGGTCTCTTGTCTGATATTCATGCCCACACCACCAGCATTTCATATCTCTTCTTTTTCTGATCCGCAATAGGTATTTCGCTATTAGTGCATGTCCTGACTTCAGCTGATAAAACCTCGCCGCGATCATCTTTTTGGCTCCCATCACCGCACTGTTACCCCCCCTCTTCACCAAACCATACCGGTAAGTGTGCTTTGACTTCTTCCCCAACTTTATAATTTCTTCTTTACTTTCTTCCCATTTCACTTCCATTAACCTTCGGCTAATATGGGCGAAAGAAACATAATCTAAAAACGGTAGCGGATTTTGCGTTTCGGTATAACTGCCGCAATGCTTATATGCCGCCTTTGTCGCTTGTTGATCCGCTTCTTCATTGCCTTCTATCCCTTTATGCGCGGGTACCCACCGGTACTCCACCTGGAAATTTTTTCTGGCTAATGCATCGGCCCAGTTCATCGTCCGTAGCGCTAGTACCTGTCCTGGTCCTGGCTCATCCGATTGTATTCGTCTTAAAGTTGCCTGAGAATCCGTAAAAACCGTAACTCTGGTAACTTCCTTTCTTTCTGCCATCTCATCCGCGATCTTCATCGCTTCCGACATCGCATACATTTCTGCGTCAAACGCGACTGTTACAACCGTGAGTAATAAGACTGCTGAGAACATTGAAACCGGTAAGTCATTTTTGATCGTCAACTCAGTTTTATTTTTGTTTGAATCATTCTACATTCACTATAACTAGAGTACGGCAGTGCCCAGTTTCCCTCCCCCTCCGGACAGCCAACTAGATGGGGGAGCTCCCTTCCTTCTACCCTTCGTTTCCTCTAACAAATGAACGTGCAAGTGAATGGTGATTCGAGTCCTATCCAATCTTGCCTTTAGAACGGGCGCAGGGTGAAGTCCCTACTTTATACAAAGTTCCCCCTCGTCACTGAACCATAAAACAACAGGAACCCCACAAACAAACTAACTGACTGTGTACACAGAGTGGCCAGTACCCTCGTTAAAACCTCCGGGTGACAGCAAAAAATGCCGTAGGGGAAACTATCGCGAGGGAAGAGTGGTACTGCCATGTAGAACAACTCTATCAAGCAGAACAGGTGCCAGAGGGTGAACTCGTGAGCCGCGAGCTGACGAGCGATGAAGCGTGGAGAAGGAGGATGCCAGCGCATCATCGCAGTATATTTAATCGCAGGTGCTAAGCTTGCTAAATCTTTCCTCGACTGCCTTCCGGTAGAATAATCTCCTCCCCCTTCAGGTTTTAGTATTGGCCAATGGAGTGTGCGGCGGTTTGGGTTGGTTGAAATTTATGCAATGAGGCTTGGCGTGATAGGTCATCGCAACAGGCGATCGCCACACAGGCCGAGTCTTGCATTGATAGAGTCCGGGATTATAGTGGTTAGGCTTTTTGTGGCAAGGTGTGTCCTGTAGACACTGAATCTGTGATGTAAAGCTTATTACTAGCAGCCGAATCGCGGCTTGTGCGGGGGGAGTGAGTGGAATCGAGTACTCATCCGTCCAGCGGATACCAAATACACCGGAAGCAACTTAAAAATCACATCCATTCTGAGCAAGGTTTCGCTAGCCAAATCACGTGGGACACTCCAAAATGCGTTGGCACCCGTAATAGACTGTGGCCCTCTTCCTAAGAAGCGCAATTTCAGTCAACAATCCTGTCGCACGGCGCTGTACACTTTAGCGTCCATACAGCACTGAGTTTACCTCTCTGTGCGTACAAAATCGTAGAGTACATTGAGGGGCATGATGCACCAAGGCCACGACGACGCTGTAATAGCAGAGCCGAGGTGCGATACGATGCCGTGATTCCCACGTACCAGACCCTCAAACAGAGTGCGAGTGTGCGCGAAATCAGTGGTGCATAGATATGTATGGACCTGAACTCAATACTTTTAAGTACTGATTCGAAAACGCGGTACTCCGTACAAAGTAATACGTAGATACATAAATCACTGACTATCGAGTGTGTTCAGAGCGGTGAAATCAACCGTCCTGTCCGTCTGGGATTGCCCAGGACGGGGAAGGACGGCAGCAAGCCGTCCGCCCGGAGGCACAACGGAAACGGTGCCGTCATTTTGATTGCAGACGGCGACGGACAGCAAGGACGGCCAGGGGCGAAGGAGTGTCGTCCCCCGGCCGTCACCTACGGACATCCATGAATCCAGCTCAGAGTACATAACAAAAATCTTATAAAACTAGGTACAACTATAATCTATCCCTCTGACCTCAAAGCAAGACCATTACACATCTGTTCCATTCGAACCATGTCCGGCTCCGTTGCTCCAAAGATTAAGCCCTGCTCCACCCATGATTTCAGGCCCTACATCTATTTATATCTCTTACCGTGCGCTCTCAGAGTTATTTTCAGTTTCATCTAAATATATACTGTAACCGCCCGTTGTCGGCCGGGGACGGTGGATGACTGCCCCCGGTCGTCATGCCGTCATTGTGAAGTAAGGACGGGACGGACGGCCTTGGCGCCGTCCCGTCCGTCTTGGAGAAATCTCGGACGGTTGACATCACTGGTTCAGAGTAGTAATGACATCTAAAAGCTTCTGCATTGCCAGTGTATTGTTGTCCCCACTGGTAGCTGTTGGCAAATTATGTAAATGCATGGGGTTGACATCTGTAGCCACGATGTCACTCGCATCATGTGGCGCCGCCTCAACCTTAGCCCCGAGTCATACATCCACCGGCCATCAATTGACCTCTGATTCATGCAATTAAGTCCTCATTACAATCTTCCAAAACCTGAATAGAGTCTTGGAAGTTCTGAGAGTGTCTGCTCTTCCTGGAGGCCATCTGGAAGGACATGCTCTATTGCAAGCCACTTTGCAGAGCATCCAATCTTTGATGTTTTAAGCCCCTTCTCAAAGCATCCTCCCTAATCCTCAGAGGAGAATTTCCTTCTAACCGGAAGTAGGTGAAGTGCGTAAAGAACTGCAAACTTTGGTGATTCTGCTTGTTGGCATCGGTGGACACCAGTTCTTGCAGTGACCACTTCTACTGATATCTGACATATTAACGATATCTTGATCTCTAGAGTAAAGAAAGTGGAGTTGGAGCAGTCAAGGAAGGCAATGTATTTAAGCAGTTGGTCGTCGAGCACAAAGACAATGACCATTTTGTGGCATCCACTGGCAAAGTCAAAAGAGTAATACAACTCTAGTTTGTGGAGTAGCTTCTCTGTCCTGCGGTCCATGTTGGAGGTGGGAGCAGACTATGTAGAAAGAGAGATAGAATTCGGATATGCAATCCACTTTCTAGTCCTAGCGTTTATTTTTGAGCTGCTTGTAGTCGAAATTTGGAATAGATCGTCCCAGTTTTGGCGCCTTTACCTGGTTTATGATCTAGGTGGGCGCCCACCGACGGATATCAGACCTTGACAATAACGTAACAGACAGTGATACGGGACACAACGGGTTAATGGGACACAGTTCTAGAACATCAATTATAGTAACCCCATTTACAGGAATCCTGGAGGTAAGTCCACTAGATGAGAGCATCAGAACCGTGGTAAGTCCATGCAATAAATATCAGTGAGTGTTATCCTACTGGCAATGGGCTGTAAAATGATCAGACCTCCCAACGGTGGAAGCAGTATACTGGTTGGATGCGGTAATCTGGTGGGTTAAATAGTTGGTTCTTGGCAGTGCAGTGCAGTTTATAGGACTTTGCAGTTCAGTGGAGTGCAGTTTGGCATTTGAAAATAATCAGTACAGCAACAGTTTTAGGGTTAATATGGATGCGAGAAAATACGTGGAGAAAAGACTCTGGAAGGGTGAAATGATCATTAGACATCGTTTTTCCGCTGCGAACTTGTTTACAGTGGGTCTAACTTGCCCGAGCTCTGCAAATTATCAATATAATATCAAAATTATTTGTGCTGAGTAAGATATTATGCACTCTCTACAGCCAACAACT
>Ga0307515_10000834_pt1 | contig 70882 bp, 27 predicted proteins | sample 17_EM_MG_FD_194513 | JGI IMG/M metagenome (GOLD analysis project Ga0307515, IMG submission 194513) | Populus trichocarpa ectomycorrhiza microbial communities from riparian zone in the Pacific Northwest, United States - 17_EM | ecosystem: Host-associated > Plants > Roots > Unclassified | place... | reverse complement strand
ACAATGAAACAGAAACATGTTGGTGCCCCTAGTCGCTCACTCGATCCTACAAATATCTTTCTTCTTCTCGATTATAGGAGAGATACGAGGATAATTATTTAAAACTTATAGAACATGATTTAGATTTGTGATTAGAGGTTAGATGGTTTGATGAATTCGATAGAAATCAGGTTTATAATATTTCAAATATTATGATTGAAGATATGCGGATAATTTATAGTGTATCAACTGTTTGTTCCTTACAATTAGGTTTACGCTTTCAATCTTTGATCGTCCAGGCAATTGTACAAGAATAAAGCAAAGCTCACACGACCGGGCTTACTGTTGAAATGAAACAGCTTAGTGGTGAGACAACTAATCTTAGGTGTTTGTAAATGGAGTTGTTGTCAAACCTTGATGGTATATTTGGTGTGCCGCGTTGCCCAATCGGTCACAATAAAGATTTGCCTCCTCCTCCTCTAGCTTATGTCTTCTAGATAAATTATATTCAAATTGATAATTTTAATAGTAAATATATATTTGGTTTTTTTTTATTTTAGTTTTATTTTTAAAAAAATATGTTCTATTTGTTCTAGTTTTTTCTTAAAAATATTAAACATGTTACGGGCAAAATTATTGACGGACTAAGCCCATCAAAAAGTTCTAGAGAGTTGGGAAAAATTACAGGACTTTACCACTAACCATCACAAACGGAACCACTACGAGACTAAGTCCCTCGGAGAGTTAAAAAAATTACTGGAAATGTCACTGACAATATGAAAATCACTAGCGGGTTTATTCCGTCAATGATATAATCACTGATGAAGTTATAAATAGTTTTTTTATATCAGTGATATTCCACACTCACCATTAAAAATATTACCGATAGAATTATACCAGTATTTTTTTTGTTTAGTGTGCTTTTTTTATTTGTAAATATATCAATAATTATAATACCAACGGAAGGACCAAGATAATAAAAATCTTGAAAGATAAGATTTTCAAAGATCATGTATCATATGTGATTCTGTATGTAAATGTTTTTTCAACAAAATGTACTATCCAACTACTGAAAAAATAAAGCGTCATTATTATGTGTACTCTGAATATAAAGTTTTCCTAGGTCATGTTAGAAAAATATGTAATTCGAGAGTGATTGAAAGCTAATTCGAGAGTATATTACCATTAGACAAAGGAAAAAAAAGAAGAAGAAGAAGAAGAAAAGGCTATTCTTTGACAAGTAGCCAGGCGAGAAAGGAATAGTGAAGGGACTCTATAATTTTAATTGGTCATCAAGCGATTCCATGCTGCTCTACGCTATAAATACCAGAGCAGCATTTAGCCTCATTACGACCCAACTCCCTTGAACCACCCTGGATTTCTCTTATATCCTGTTCCAGATGATTCTTGGGGCTCTCGTTTTGCTAATTCTTTATGGCTTCTGGAAAACTTTAGCCAGAGAGAGAGAAAGCAAGAAACTAGCCAGAGCCCCTGAACCATCCGGGGCATGGCCCGTGATTGGCCACCTGCCTCGCCTAAGAGGCCAGGACCCAGCATGTAAAACCCTTGCAGCCATTGCCGATAAATATGGCCCTATTTACTCACTCAGGCTCGGTTCTCATCGGATAGTGGTGGTGAGCAGTTGGGAAACAGTAAAGGATTGCTTGACTACCAATGACAGAATCTTGGCTACTAGAGCAAACATAGCAGCAGGAAAACATATGGGTTACAACAACGCAGCTTTTGCGTTGTCCCCATATGGAAAGTACTGGCGGGATGTTAGAAAGCTGGTCACTCTTCAGCTTCTATCAAACCACCGGCTTGAAATGCTTAAGCATGTCCGAGTATTAGAAGTAGACGCATTCATCAAAGGTTTGCACAATTCTTATGCAGAAACAGCGGAGTACCCTGCGAAGGTGACTATGAGCAAATTGTTTGAGAGCTTGACGTTCAACATAAGCCTTAGAACGATAGTTGGAAAACGATATTGCAGCAGCTTATACGACAAAGAAAACAGCGAGCCATGGCGTTACAAAAAAGCCATAGAAAAAGCCTTGTATCTGAGTGGGATTTTTGTAATGTCTGATGCGATTCCATGGCTCGAATGGATTGATTTTCAGGGACATATAAGTGCTATGAAGAGGACTGCCAGGGAACTTGATGCGGTGATAGGAAGCTGGCTGGAGGAACATCTTAAGAAAGAAATACAAGGGGAAAGCGACTTCATGGACGTGATAATATCTAACCTTGCTGACGGTGCTGCTGAGATGTCTGGCTACTCTCGTGATGTTGTCATCAAGGCAACAACTTTGGTACGTTTGCTAATTCTGTAAGCTTGTCGTGCGTTTTCTTCCTTAATCCTTCACCATATCATATCATCATATATATATATATATATCAGTAAGCGCAAGAATTAATTGAATATTCCCGTTTTCCATGGTTATAAGACATTCATATCGGAAATAAAAAACAAATTAGAGAAAGTGAATTTCAAATAAGCCCTTAATCAGAAACCATGGGGTCTGTATATAGTAATTTCATTAAACAGCAGATCTGTAAAAGTTTAGGAATTTTAGGTCTACTTAAAGAATGGAAAAAAAAAAAAAAACCTTAGTGTAGTAGAAATATGTTAACAATCGTTGAAGTAAGAAAATGTTGCGTTATAGCTAACTGTTTAGGGGTTTTAAATTTATTCTGTAAAAATCACTAGTTTAAGTTTTATAAATTTTAGAGTTATTAGATATTTACATAATTGTTAACTTCAAGGCTCATAAAATTAGTTGAGATAGAAACAATAAGTTAATACAAAAAAATAATGCTGCCCTTCATCCAATTTAATTCCTTTTCTTTCTTTTTTTTCTTTCTTTCTTGTGGCTGGAGGGTAAGGGGTCTTGGACCCCTGAGACTTTCAAAGTCTGTCTCCTACCATCTGGACATTTTCTCAGGTGGAGGGTTCTTAACTTCCAACTATTTTCAATTTTACACGTTTTGTGTTAATTCTGCAGATTCTGACCCTCACAGGAGCAGGAAGCACAGCGGTTACATTAACTTGGGCACTGTCCCTATTGCTAAACCACCCAAGTGTGCTAAAGGCTGCTCAAGAAGAGCTGGACAAGCAGGTGGGAAGAGAGAAATGGGTGGAGGAATCAGATATTCAGAACCTCATGTACCTCCAAGCAATAGTGAAAGAAACTCTGCGATTATACCCTCCAGGTCCCTTAACAGGAATACGTGAGGCCATGGAAGATTGTCATATTTGTGGCTATTATGTTCCTAAGGGCACTCGATTAGTAGTGAACATATGGAAGTTGCATCGAGACCCTCGTGTGTGGAAAAACCCAGATGACTTTCAACCTGAAAGATTCCTGACTACTCATGCTGATCTTGATTTTAGGGGTCAAGATTTCGAGTTCATTCCTTTTAGCTCAGGGAGAAGATCTTGCCCTGCTATTAATCTTGGCATGGCGGTTGTTCATCTGACCCTTGCTAGGCTACTTCAAGGGTTTGATTTAACAACTGTTGCAGGGTTGCCCGTGGACATGAACGAAGGCCCTGGCATTGCCCTACCTAAGCTGATACCACTTGAAGCTGTCATCAAACCACGTCTTGGATTACCCCTGTATAATTAAGCACCCGTTTATTTCCACGGTCTGCCGCCAAAAGCAGTTAAAATAATATTTTTATTATTATTTTAAGCCGGTCTTTTGACACGTAGACAGACAGGTACTTAATATTAATGACTTCACTACCATGAATATGTAGTAATTTAAACATCTTAATTAGTTAAGAACTGTATGGGCTTGTATCAGATTAAGCTTCGATGTTATGTAATGAAGTAAAATAATAAGAGATGTGTGATTTGTAGTGTTTGCTATGATATAAAATTAAATGCCTTTCTTTTGGTTTCAAAACACACCCATTTTTTTGTCAACTAAAAAAAAAAGAGTGTAGATATGTTGTGAAAACATTTAATCCTGTTTTGGGCTGTGTTTGCACTGGAATTTCAACAAGATTTGATTTTTTTTATTTAAAATTATTTTTTTATGTTTTTAATCGTTTTGATATGCTGATATCAAAAGTAATTTTTAAAAATAAAAAAATATTGTTTTAATGTATTTCCGAGCAAAAACAAATTTTAAAAAACAACCACTATCATATTCTCAAACACCCCTTTTACAAAGAGCATTATAATATATGTTCTTAACATCCATATAAAGAGGATAATTAATATATAGAACTTATTTGATTAATATATTATCATATTCAGAATAAATTAATAGATTTAGATCATATGAATGGTCATGTTTCTAATGATTTAGATTAGGAGAGAGAAATAAAATTACAATGAGTTAAGTTAAATTATATCCATTTAATTTGAATGTAATGATTTAGATTTAACGAACATAATAATCGATCATTTATTAAGAATATATGAGATATTGATCTCAATTCCATACTAGAAAATCGAGTTTTACAAATTTTAATTAAGTTTCAAGAAAAGGAAAAGGAAATTCTACCGCGCACTAACAACTTAAAAATTAACCATTGAGATATTTGCTACAAAATAATTAATTATAACTTACAATCACCGAAAGTATTAAAATAAATGAGAACAATTAATTGATCATATAATTGTACTAAAATATATTAATACTATTAATTAAATATATAAATCAATTATTATTGATTGGTATACATAGATTCAATGAGGTTATTTAGCTTAAAATAATATATATATATATATAAAAGAGTAAAGGTCGATTCAAATCATCTTGTTATCGTTTATTTGAAAATTATAATTAGTGTGTAGTAATTTAAATATTAACTCTATTCTGATTTGTTTTAAAATTTAGATTGTATTTCAATTTGTTTTAAAAGGGAGGTATGCACGAATTCAATGAAGACGGAGATTTGAAGATGAGGATTTGTTAGCGTTCATGTGATTATTATTATTATTATTATTTTCTTTTTTGATATGAAAGGGTTCATGGGAATTTAATTTGGCATCTCGTTTATATACATAAAATTATAAAATTATTGAGAGTGCTTCCAGAATTTGTCTTTAGTATAAATTGTCAAATTTCTTTTAAATAAAAAATACCCTTACACACCAACTTTTTTTTTTAATTATAATTGTAAAACTTAATCTAGTTTAATAGGTTGACCGTTGATTCAAAATCTAAAACTAGATGTAATAATTAAAAAAAAAAACAGATTTTTTTTTAAATATTGTTTTTACCTTTATTTTTCTAATAAAAAACAATGTGAATCGATTGAATGAGTCTCTCTGACATGTGATTCGAGATTTGATCTAGAACGGCTTTTTAAATATGATTTGAATCATGGATTTCGTCATTGCCATTACAATATATATATATATATATATATATATATATATATATATATAAAGATTAAAGATATGCAAGAATTTTATTTTTCTATTTTGAACTGATGTGAAACTTTTGGAAGCATGAATGCGAGTGTGAGAACGATGGAGAGAGCCCTAAAAATGCTTACTTCAAAACAGGAATTAAAATGTTGAATTCTTGAATGTGTTATAGCTGTTCACCTGACTTCGCTTGGAAACTAAAATGTTTTTGCTGATATGGTTACTTTGCAATAATACCATAAACCTATGCAGAGAATAATCACACAATTGTGTTCTTTGCAGCTTGCGAAGATCATGACCATTTGAACAGTCTCTGTTCAATCTAAACCTTCACTAGGAATGGCCATGATAACACACCAACAATGGTTTGATACTTTTATGCTCGGACATGGTTTATTTATGAGTAACTATGATAGTTGTGTGTATTTCAAGAAGCATTTAGATGGTTCATTTGTGTACTTGTTGTTGTATGTTGATGACATGTTGAATGTCTTCAAGAATATGTCTGAGATCAATAGTTTGAAGGATCAGTTGAGTGGTGAGTTTGAGATGAAAGATTTGGAAGTAGCTAATAAGATTTTAGGTAATGAGATACGTATAAATCGAAGCATTGACAAGTTATACTTATTATAGAGAAAGTATCTTCAGAAGGTACTTGAGCGTTTTGGTATACAAGACTGCAAGCTAATGATTACTCTATTTGTAGCTCATTTCAGGTTATCTTCATGTTTGTCACTAGAAAATAATGGAATGAGCACATGTCAAGTGTTCCATATGTTAATGCAGTTAAAAGCATTATGCATGCTATGTTCTGCACTCGTGCAAACATTTTACATGCTATTAGTGTGGTCAGTAGGTTTATGAGAAGTCTTGGTAAAGTTTATTAGCAGGCCGTGAAATGGATATTTTGTTATCTTAAAGGTACTGCATATGTTGGCTTGGTATATGACAGGGTTAGTAGCATTAGAAGTAGTGTTGAGAACTTTATAGATTTAGATCCCGCTGGTGATTTAGACAGGAAAAGATCACTACAAGTTATGTTTTCACTCTCTCATGGTGTATTATTAGTTGGAAAGTAATTTTACTATTCATTATTGTCTTGTCTACAACAAAGGTTAAGTATATGGAATTGACAGAGATAGTAAAATAAGCTTTATGGTTAAGAGGTTTGGTTGACAATCTTAGTTTATCACATTAGTTAATTATTATACATTGTTATAGCTAGAGTGTTATTCACCTGGTCAAGAATTGGATGTATCATACATGGACCAAACATATTGATGTCAGGTATCACTTTATTCTAGATATCATGTCACAAGATGATGTATCAATGAAGAAGATTTTTATAGTCGAGAACCCTACAGATATTTTGATGAAGTCTATCTCTACATTAAAGTTCAAGGATTGCTCGAACTTAATTGGTTTGTGTAATACTTAAAGATGCTTATTGAAAACGTTTAGAGAGGAGTTCAAGATTCGTACGTTGGCTCAATTTAATCCAAGATAAAGATTTGATGGAGTTGTTTTAAATTATTGGGTCAAGTGATAGAAAAATACTCATGTATTGAGTCTATATATAAAAGCCTAAAGTTGTTATATTTTAAGGTTAATGTTTATTTATAAGTGTCTCCATTCTCTATATTTAGGTGGCTAGAGAGGAGAGAAAATATGAGTTTTGGGTTATTTTGAGATTTTAGATAAAAATGTAAATTTATGTGACACTTTGTAATCTCGTATTTTTTCATAGTAAATATCTTTGATTGTCTTGCCCGTGAAATAGGCTTGAATTGTTGAACCATGTAAATTATTTGTGTGCTTTTGTGTGATTGATTGCAATTGTTTTTTTTTTTTTCATATATATATTTCTCTAATTTAAGATTTTAGGGTTGTTTCCTCAACAAATATAATTACAATAGCAGCACGAAGAACCCAAGACTCCTAATACAGCAATGTAGGTAATCTTCTAAAAATTTGCAGCGTGTAATATGCCAAATCCTATAAATATGTTGAATGAACTTAGGATAAGTGCTGAACAATCCACCAAGGAGTGGAACCAGTTGAAGAAAGGCCGATACTTGCTATCTTTGTGAGGCTTAAACAAGCCACCGAACACCTGTGCTGTTGCAAGACAAAATAGGAAAATGCCAATGATTTTGTGTGAGGTATGTTCGATTCCATGTGACTTCAAGCCAAGAACAATCCCAGTCACAAATCCAGGAAGAACACCAAGAATACAGGCCAGAAGTTAACAACTGACATGCAAGTAGAACTACATAGGGTTTGCAGGTTCGAACCTTTCCAATTACCTTGCATTGATGGCCCTGGCAAGCATTTCAATATTCCGTGGACATTTTTCAGTGTGCTTGAAGAATCTCTTATGCATCATTGGAATGTTTTCGGACGTTGTACCTGCATGCCAGAGATGATTGATTGTTTCCATGGAGCTCTAAACTTGCATAGATTATGGTCTAATTGTTCTGATTAGTAGCAGATAAATCGAAGACAAAAGGAAAGAAAGATAGGTATCAGAAGAATCACTTATCGAGCCATGCTAAGGCAGCAGAAGGGCTTAGAGAGAGCAGCACTAATGAGCAACTCTGCAAGGATCAAAAGGAAGTTTTCAATATGAATTGTGTGGGTCAATGTATAGGATTTGAAGTTTTTAGATTTAAAAAATATAAAATTGAAATTCTTTGTTGAAAAGCTGGCGGAAAATGGTTTTTGAGGTTAGATTTAAGCTTAGGATTTTACTTGATTAATTTAATCAGTACGTCTCAAAAGGAAAGACAGCTTGCGGTTTGACGTAGGAGTAGCTGCAAAGAGTTCAACTATTAGGTGGGAGAGGCAAGCTGATAGCAGTGATTGCCAAAGCAAACTTGCTAGTATAAGTTGCTTAAGAAATTCAAGAAACATCATGGAGGCAATGGCACTGGCACTGCTCTGTCTGTGTTATCTCTGTCATGGCTTCAACAACGGCATTTTTTGCTATGGAATGGGATTGAGCACGTAAAGATGCAAACCAGACAGGCCAATGCACCAACTTGGTAATGGTGCTCAGAATCTACATGGCTTCAACTCAAGTGTTTTTTTCTACACATGAGTTGCTTGCTGTTATAAAACTAGATTACCTGGTTTTGATTTAATTACTTGTCTGTGCTTTTTAGGGTACACTGAATCTTATAGCAAATAGTTGTCAAAATGAGTCTGAAACTAATCTGATATCAAACAAATTTCTACTTTCTTGCATTTTGAACTGATATGGAACTTTTGGAAACATGCAAGGAAATATGAGAGCTGATGAGCCTCAAAATGGTTAAATAAATAATTAATAGAAAAGGGATCTGATAACTCTGTACATTCACCTAATTTTAGTTTCACATTCCAGTGAGCAAACAAGTTGCTGGAACAATTAATACAGGGCAAAATTGGATTCATTCTCAAAAGTGCAATGTTTTTCAAGTTGTTTGTTGAAGCTGAATGACAGCATCAAAGCTGAATTTTTCATCTGGTTCAAATGCATCTTCAAGATCTTCAAAGCTTTGTTCAACTCTCAAGTCTTTGCTAACTTTTAAGCCTTCCTATAGAAGCGAAAAGATAGTGTTAATGCCAAGCATTAGATTCACAGACAAATGCCTTCAGAATACAGGGGAATGATGCAGTTGTCTGCACCACAGCAGTTAGAATGTAGAAAAGAATTGCATTCCAAGAAGCAGTACTTCCACAAAAAAACACACAAAAGTCATTTGATTTTAATAAAAAACATGACAAAAAAAAAAAAAACAAAATTGCTGGTGTGGTGAATGTAATGGTGGCTAGTACTGGATCAATCAACTTTCAACTATACCATTCAAAATGAACAACATTAATACAGGTGTTGGCTCACGATTTAAAAGTTGGTCAAGACATTCATCAAGGTGTAAGGAGAAAAAAAAAAGATCAGCTTAAGTGCTCCATTAACATGATTTGTGATGTCAGTTTCTGTAAACTTGTAAGCTCTTACATTGATTTCTTTCCTAGAAATATTTCTAGTCATGTGACAAAACTATCTACTTGAAGTCTTTCCCAGAACACAATCATTGGTTAATCACAGCACCGTGAAGATAAAATGACTTCATGACTTCCTTTAGAATCAAACAAGAAGTTAAGTCGGTTACCTTGTCAACATATTCAGCTACAGTAGAGTTTATGACTTTCTTGATCACTTCCTTGTAAACTTTTGAAGGTCCAAGAACTTCTAACAAAATGTCTCTAGGTATCTGCCAGAAACAAACAATAAGAAAATTCTATTATATATGTGTATGCGCATGTGTTGGTGCAAGCAATTGTATATGAACATGACTGCAAGTATGTTCTTGTCTGCAGTCCGCATGCATAGGATGTAATAGTTAGCTCTCTAACTTTTCAATGAAAGTCATTGCTGGCTGTTTTTTCTTTCCTTGTGCATGTGCTTTACATCAATAGTGTGTGTTGGTGCATGTGTGCACATGAATGTTCTCCATAAAAAAAGTTTCATGATTTAATATTGAAAAATAATGAGCAAATTTGTTTTTCTTTCCTGAAGTCGCAGCTGTAAACTGAGCATAAGAATCCATTTAGACATGATAGATTATGTTAAAAGAGGATGCGCCTCAAAGTTGCAAGCTAGTTGACATGACACTGCCCCTTCAAAGTTCACTACTAGCACAACATATTGTGCATACTCTTTGTCTGCAGATGGTAATGGACTCAAGATGAGGTCAACATAAGAATGCAAGTTTTTGTTCACTTTAGGAAATGGACAAAAATCTCATATTTAAGTTACTTGTTACAACTAGGTAAATGAAATTGGAGTAAAATAAGAGGATATGGAAACTCACATCCGGTGTTTTTCCTGCCAGTTCCCCATGGTGTTTGATAGAAATGATGCGCATAGAAATAATAACAGAAAACATCAGAGGCAGACTAAAATTAGGGAAATGAGAAAACATTAGAAAAGAACAGTCATTGAAAAACAATACCGTAAAGAAAATAAGATCAAATACGGCTTTAGAAGTATGGTTTGGCAAGTTACTAGTAAGAATACAGTTGAACATTATTTCAATCTGACTACTAGCTGTATGGTGCTATGTTCTCAGATTCCAAATTATAGAAAAAATCTATTTGAGGATGATTATAAGTAGGCTTGAGATTCTTGAAGACAGCACTTCTCCACTAGCAATCAGATAGAGAATTCAGATATTTTACCTCCTTTTACTCTTCGAAATCCTGGGATTGGCTGGGCTGCAGTAACCATTTTTTTGAAAACATCTTCAAAAATTGCTCTAGTTTTAGCACCAGATACTTCCACTCTTATCTGTCCACAAAAGCTATGAATATAATAGATTGCTAAAATTATCAACCACCAGGCAATTTTGAACTTGCCTACAAACCAACAACATGAATCCAGTATCTGCTCATACCTTCAATTCTTGATCTTCATTGGTACTCGTAATCATCACTGTGCAATCTTTGAACCGAGAGGAAGATACTTCAACATCTTCAGCAGCTAATTTATGTAGTCATTAAGTTGTAGTCAAAGGTCAACACAACACTAGCAATAAGGTTAAAAGCAACTAATTGAAAGACAAAAAATTTGATTTGCACCTGATACTACAGCCGCAACAGGAGTAAAACATCTACCATTTTCCCTGTAAAATCAAATTAACAAATAAATAAGCAACCTCGCCAATTTCTACTTCTTGCTACAAAAACCCAACAATGACATTTACATCAAAATCCAAATACAATACTCGAGCTCAAGTGAGTGAAACTGCATTACCTTCTCCAAAATCCTTGAGCCCCACATCTCATTTGATGGGAAAAGGATGGTATTTTGCGAGTTAGATTTGGAGTAAAGACATTCACTTTATGCTTGTGACTTATTAACTGCAAATAATAACCAAAGAAAAAACCAAAATTATTCCACTAAATCATGTCAATTCAGATTAAGATTTAAGGGTCATGACTCATTACAAAGAAGCTAAAACAGTATTAAAATGTAAATTACTCAAGTAAAGATTATAGTTTTCCATAGTAAAACTGATCTCAAACAGACAAACAAAAAAGTGGATAAAAACATAATGCAGAAGTGTGCTGGTTGTGAAAAAATGAGAATCACTGCGTTGCCTGCCATCTTACAATGAAGTGAACATGGTAAAAACGACAGACGGGTGTCAATTCAAGCACTAAAGTAAATCCATGAGCACTAATAATAGATCCCATTAACTACTTTAAGACCCCGTGTCTTCTATAGAATGAAATAGCTAGAATTTGGCTTAAAATGAAAAGAACAAGTTCAAATTATAGTTGCAGAACTGAAGAAATAAGGAGAGAAAACAAAGATGACATTACCTTGAGGTTTAAGCCCAGGCAGAGGGTTTTAGCCGCTACTATTTCCATTATCTCCTCCTCCTCCCTCTTATCAATCGGTGTGGCACCTAGCTAGCTATATAGATTTCTTATCACCATCTCAATTTTATAAAAGTTTTTGAGTATTATTTTCATAAAAAAACAAAACAAAAAAAGGTTGAGTAAAATATTTTATGTAGTCCCTATACTTTGAACAAGGTCACAAAGTAATCCCTTATATTTCAAAATATTAATTTTATCCCTTGATTCTTATGATATCGTATTAAAATGTTGATTGGTTTTTCTCCAAGCCCCCACTAATTGAGTTGTTGGGTCAATACAAGTTTAGATTAAAAAATAAAAAATAAAAATCATTAGAGTTCAATGGTGAAGTCTCATCTAAATTTGCTTGAAAAATCAAGTCGTAAATTAATTTATCAAATTATTTGAATTTAGTTAAATTAATTTTTAAAATAATTTAAAATTAAATATAATTCAAATTAAATTCTAATCATTCCACTAATTAAAAAGAATTAATTTATAATCCTAGGAGAGCAAATAATTAAGTTATGAATAAGTTTAAAATTTAATTATCAAAATAATAATTTATTTTTTGTAAATTAAGATAGTGTTTGGCGTCATGATAAAAATTATTTTTTATTTTAAAATATATTAAAATAATATTTTATTTTATTTTATTTTATTTTTAAAAAATTTATTTTTGATATAATCATATAAAAACATAAAAAATTAATTTAAAACAAATAAAAAATTTTAAAAAAAATTGAAAATCGCCCACAAACAATAGGTGCCTAAGTTTGAGAGTCATCACAGGGAAATGTCAATAACACCCCCTGCAAGCCTGCAACCTCAAACAGTAAACGACAGTTCACACATCATCTTTAGACTAACTAATTTGAACGACATGTCGGGTTGTCGGTCTTCAACGGATTTATAAAATTGAGTGGACGGAAATGATATAGACTAGAGAGAAGGAAGGAAGCAAGCTTTGATGGCGGCGATGACGACGACAGCATCAACTTTACAACACCAACAACTTCGAAACCTCTCCTTTTACAAAGTAAGAATACCCCATTTTCTTTGCCCATCATATCATGTTGAAGATTTCTTGCATTTTCTTGGAAACCAAACATATTCTTAGACTGACTGACTGACTGACTAACCACTTCTGTCTACAGTGTCTTTCTTTGAGCAGCAGCAGCAGCAGCAGCACAAATAGCATCATTTTCTTTCAATCTCACTTTACTTGCAATAAGTAAATTACAAAAACAATCATTTAATATTGTTTTTGTTAATATATTTTGATTGTTTAATCAAGTTCTTGTTTTGTTTAAAACATTTCAGGCTATTATTATTTTCTTCTAATCCAAATTTGAGAGTGCTTAAACATGTGGGAGTCAAGCCTATATCTGCTGTTGGGTCAGGTTAATATTTTCTTAGCTTCTAAACACAATTATAGATAGTAAATTTATGGTGTTACTCATTGAAGTATTGTGGCATTTGGGTGTTTTTAAAGGTATGGAGGCATCAATTGCAGAAACGAATGAGAAACTAATAGCATTGAAAAATGTTAAAATAGTTATTGAATCCCAAGAGGAAGATAAGATGCAGGTGGGTTATTGTTCTCCGAATCTCTAGTAGATAATTAATGCTATTTTGCAAAATTTGTAAATGTGGTTTGTGGTTATGTTTAATTTTTAGGTAAGAGTGGATTTGAGTGGAGATGAGACTCAAAAGGTGTTCAACAAGGCATTGACTGATTTAGCTCGTTCGGCACCTCCAATTCCAGGATTTCGAAGAGAGAAAGGAGGTAATGGTTATACATGTGATTTCTTCTGTACTAATATATAACTGAATTTGACTGCCTCCATCAAATTATGGAATAACGTTCTGCAATCATGGGTATGAACATAGACAAATAGAGTGTAGCTAAAAATCACACTCACCTGTAGAATAGGGAGTCAATTCAGTAAGTTCACAATTTCCCTGGACGGTTATCGCCTTTCCCCGGTTCAGGGTATGGGTTCTTTCTCTATTAATAATGTCCTGGTGTGTACTCCCCTACTGATCTGACTCCAGCAGATTCTCGAGAAGCCAATTTTCTCTCTCAGTCTACTTTACCGACAAGAGCTCTGAATGAATGAGCAATGAGTTTGATTATAGCTATTCAAAGTTTCTTTGTTTAATGTAGAGATGCATTCAAGATCAAATATTTGTTTATGATATGAATCACTTACTATTAAATCTAAAAGATCTTAGTACAAGTTTAATGGTTCTTTAGTAATTTCTTGATGATAGTCTGGAATTATCCTGTGAGAAGAATCCATACTTGATGGTGGTCAGGATGAGATATTAAATAAAGAGATGTGGTATCATGCATTTCTTTGTTAATCCAAAAAAATATTCTTTGAGTTACTTTTCTGCTGATGGATACCTCAATAGGTGGTTCCAACATTTAGATGAGTCATCTGCTTTTGAAGCATGATCATATTGACCTGTTTAGGATCCCCAAGCCCATTTTTTTAATCTGCACTGTCTTTAATCTCTTGATTGCTTCTCACCTTTGTCCTTTGTTTCATTAATTTGTCTCTGCAGCTTGTTAACTCCTCAGTCAATGAATTCTAACCTTTTTTTTTTGCATGCATATTGGCTAATCCAGGAAAAACAACAAATGTGAGTGATTCTCGTTCATAGTTTTTTTTTCTCTCTCTGGAAATCAAAATTTTATAATGAAATTAGTTTTGCATGTATGTTTAACTAGTACTTTATTCCTCCAGAAGAATGCATGTTTTACTTGAAATCTTCAATTTATGATTTGTTGTTGTCTGTTAATTACTTGGAAATGGAATAAAAGATGCAAAATTCAGGAAGTTCAAGTCATGGTTTCACTCACAAATTATTCAAGTTTCAATATGAGTGCTGGTATCTCCTACAGGAAGTAATTTATTATGTTCTTCCTTGTTTTTAAATGCCAAACTTAGTTCGAATGAAGAGATGAGAACCATTCTTATTTTTTGTGATGTATTCGCAAATGCTTGTTGCCCCTGCTATATCTCCATGTTGTATATGCCAAATTGTAGCTGGTCATGGTGTGAAGTATCTTATGTTATTTGCTTCTCATCCTTCATGCTCGTAAAGGAAATTCTATGCACTGAAACTACTCCACTAAACATCTATTGGGAGTTGCATAACTAGCATTATGATCTGCCTACTTTTGTCCTCCATCATAAGATGTCTGACTAATAATTTTTGTAGGTTCCAAGGGAATTCCTCCTACAAATCCTTGGAGAAGATCGTGTAACTAATTTTGTGATACAAGAAATAGTCACCTCAACCATGGCAGATTATGTGAAGAAGGCAAGTTATTTTTGCAACACTTAATGTTGGTCTTCGTTTTGAAGCTGAAGTAAGTATTGATGAGTTTTTCCATTCAAAACAGGAAAATCTGAAGGTGAAGGAAAACAAAATTAACACCACTCAAAAGGCAGAAGAACTCAAGAAAGTGTTTGTACCTGGAAATGAATTTGGATTTAATGCTGTTCTAGAGCTTGAAAAACCTGAAGCTGAAACTGAGAATGAAAATGAATCTGAAACTGAAACTGAAACTGAACCTGAACCTGAACCTGAAACATCAAGTTAAATTCACCAATTTTGTAAAGCACTTGTACAATGTGATTATTTTCAGAGTAATCTATTCATTTGTAATTGCTTTTAGACTATTCCTTTTGTTCTAATAGATAGCTGCTCTCATCGATTGAAGAGTTCTAATTGCTGCCAATTTGAGACTCCTGCATCACTGTCAAATTATCAAATTAGCCAAGTAAGAAACATTAGACACATGATCATCCATAGTGCAAACAGGCATCATCAAGACTGAAGAGCTTCATATCCAAAGACATTGAGATTTGTAGATGTCAAAGAGGCAATGTCTTCGGTGCTTGCCATGGAGAAACAAATGTCAATGTCTAAAGCAGTTTCCAACTTCCTATGTAGTGTTTCTTTTCCTGTTTGAGTGAGGTTTAGAATTCTACATAAAGAGCATAGTAGTGAGCTCCTCAAATCATAGCAACAATCACTCAGGTTTTCTCTTGAAAGATTTATTCGAATCCAACACCAAGTGCAATGGGCTGTGGAATGAGCTCAAAATTGGTAGATATCTCTCTCTTCTATGAATCTTTCATGCATCGATCATCGCCATCTTCTTTTTTCCCTAGCTTGGTCTTGTTTAATATCAATTTTTTATTTGTTTTGTGTAAGAATTGCACTTGTACTCTCGTAGTTGGTGCTGACGCTTCTGATTGGCGTGGAGGATTAGAAAGAATTTTGGACCATCATCCAGGTTTATATATAATACTGGCCTTGGTTGATGCGTTTCGTTTTGAGGCTGGATTATTTTTTATATAAAAAATAATATTTAGATATTAAAATAGATTTAAAAAATAATATAAAAAACTAATTATGATAAATATTTAACAATGCTAATTACAGTTAAATTAACATGGAATAACAAATTTTTAATTATTATTATTACTAACATTATCATTACCATTACCATTATTATTATTATTATTATTATTATTAGCATCATCATTGTTATTATTATTAATACTACTATTACTATTATCATGAATAATAATATCATTATTATTATTATCATCACTAATTTAATTATTATTATTAGTATTACAATCATTATTATTATTATCATCACTAATAATATTATTATTTTTATTATTATCTAAAAAATCAAAATCATAAACTTGATTTGAAGAATAAAATTAAAAGCCATAAGAACTTTGTCAAAAGGACAAAGGGTAAAAAATATGAAATTAAATGTAGAAGAACCGAATCGAAAATCATTACATATACAAATTAGAAACCAATGGTTAAATTGAAAACACATGAAACTTTAACAAAAGAGAAAATAACAAAAATATATAAATCAAACTGAATCTGAAATACTAATATCATTAAGGACCATAATACATTTATCGGGGTAGAAGAAAGAAATGAAAGGGTCATCGGCGATAAACCGGGAACATTTGGACTATATGCGCCACCTAAAATGAAAGAGGAGACGAGTGAATCTCATTTTTAGCTCGTGGTCAAATCTCATTATCGGTCATAAAAATATTGTATAAACAAAAATACTCACACAAATTAATAATGACGATTAGTCCATACAAAAATACCAAAATACTCTTTAATTAAAAGCAGGCAATCTTTTTTACCAATGCTATACAAGTCACTCTAGTATTGTACTGAATAGTAAAATGAGTCTTTAACCATAGTAATTTTATCACGTATTTTAGTATATTTGTTATATATGGCTATATTGTTTTTTCATTAGTATATATTCAACAAAAAGAAAGCATTCAAGTATATATTCAACAAAAAGAAAGCATTCATACTTATTTGCCATGTTGATATACTCCTTTTCTTGTGTGTTATATTTTTCAGGAGTGAACTACAGAATTGATGAAAATTCAAGGAAGACATTTATTTGGGACACGCATGGCCCAGTGGCGGTATTGAAAAAACTGAGAGAAGTTGAGAATTCAGTGCAAATCTATGAATTTAATTCAAAATGACATCTGAGTAATTGATGATGGGAGACTATATATAAAAAAAAAAAAAAAAAAAAAAAACCATGACTTGAGCCCAGAAAGCTTTCAGCTTGCTCTAAATTATGTCTAGAAATTTTTGCAATTTTTATTTATTATAAATCAAAATAAATTTGATGTTCCCTTTAATTACTTCGAGATTTAATAAGATTATAAGCTTAGAATAATTTGCTTATCTCATTGTTTGTTGATGCAGTCCAGCCCTGCTTGTTGTATGCTTCGCTTCCCTGGTACCAAGTAAAATTTCGTACAAAAATCAAAATATTTGCTAATGAGAGAAGATAGCATGCATGATTTAAATTTAAGTATAGAAGAATCTGGGCATCATCATTATAAATTGTGAAAAAGCACCGCCATCTGTGGCCAAACTACTTGCTGTCAAATTGGCGGTGTTTTAAGAAAAAATAATAAATCAGTAAGGAGGATAAAATCTTGAGAAAGGAACCGTTTCCTCTGCATTTCATAAATTTCCCTTCAAATTTTTGGAAACTAAAAATTTGGACAAGAATTGGTAGAGCATTCATCATATATGCTCAGCTCCAAAATCAGCAGAGTTAGCAGTTAGCTATACAGACAACACTACTACCATGAAAAAATGTCTAATTGCCTCCACTGACAATGGATCAAATCACCTTGCTTCAAGCTTTTCCCACAACTTGGAAGCTCTTCTGATGATCATGTCAGCTGAAAAGCCTTCAGCATAAGAGCTGACGGCAGTCAAGAGGTTTGTAAATTTCTCACCATTGTCCTGCACCAGTCAAACCAAAAAATCAGTATTTCCTGCAGTTAAATAATTAGCAAAAGAGGTTATCCCAGAAAGCTGTGCATGAGAGCATGGAAGTTCAACTTGCATACAAGATGCAGCTGATTATAAGAGCAAGGTTAAGCCGTGCAATGGCCAATAAAGAAAATGTAGATTAAAGCAACAAAGAAAATTATTGGAGCTGAGTAGTACAGTAGGCTTTGCACTTAAACAGGTGAAGAGTGCAATAGAATTTGCATAATTTGCCAAGACAAAAATAGAACTTGATGATGGGAACACCATGTATGGGTTTGGAAGGTCCAAAAGGGACTGCTGCTGTTAACAAAGCATGGACATACCACGAAATGGTCATTAAAGCCTAGCTATAAGTAATGAATGGCTCTAGAAGGAATAAATTGACAGAATAGTGCCTGCGTCAAGTAATTCAAACAGTGTATGCTCGGACTATGGCTGCATTGCCAGTGATGGAAAATGACTTGATAGATAGTATGTAATATTGCAGTGTGCTTGTTAGGAAGTCACAATTTATAATGGAAAGCAACAGTGAATTGGAATTAGACAGTGAATTGTGCAATTAAAACCAGCACACAAGTCATGAAACCAATAATGAAATTAGCTGGGATTCATCATCTCATCAAAGATAGAACAAAATAAACATCAACAATTACCAGTTCTGACTAGGAGAGTGCAAGTGTTTAGAGCCTCTCTCACTAAATTGCACATGTACCTGAATATGGATAGAAAACTTCTAAAATAAAAATAGCCATAGTGTACGGACCTCAGGTTTCTTAAAAATCAAATCTGTGGTAGCAAATGGAACCATGTACTCTGGAAGCTCACAACGCAACTTTGCCTGCCATTACATAAGATATCTGTGCATCAAACAAACACCAAGGACTAGGTGCCTACAGTCACAGTTAGATTAATAATAAAGTAACAGCTGCCATACTGTCATCGAGTCTTTCAAAATATAAAGCACCATATCTCATTTAACAAGTCTGCACATGGCCAGTCATGAGGCTTCTGCATTTTCAAGCATTTCAATGGAACTTTGTTCCCTAAAATGGTTAGATCTCATAGATTTTACATTGATAATGACCACAATGTTCATAATAATTGTTAGAATAAAGTGCATGGCTAGGTAAGATAACTAATACATACTGCTCAAAGAACAAAGGAAATGAAAATCTGAATTGATGTATGTGTATTTATTTAAGTTTCTTCAGCGGTGAGGCACAAAATCTATAATAAAAAAAAAAATAGATTGTAAGCACCGAGTAGGGTTATGTTTCGGAAATGAAGACATCTTCTGATACTCCATAGAAAAGACAGACAAACGTCTATGCCATTTACTATAGTATCAGTCTTTTGCTCTTTTGCACTTTATTCTTGTCGGACCAGTCGTATGAACATTATGCATGCTTTAAAAATGAGATTGGGTGAGATATTTATCCACTAAAAAATTAATTTTCCACAAGAAAATATAATGAGCAGAGAAAAAGATAGGAAAATTACCAGCTCCTTGCTTAGTACTGCCTGATTAGCATTCTGTCTCAAGGCCTACAAGAGAGTAGTGACCAGAGGAAAGTAAAATGAGTCAGCCACATAAACGGTCACAGAATTTTAAATAAAAGCTAATATCATGCTATATTTATCTCAAATTTCATGAGCACAAGATCATGACATGATAAATTAACTTATATTTACGAGAGGTGCAATATCCTTGATGACAAACTTCTACATCCTCTTTTCTTACCAGAAAGGAGAGTTGCACATCATTATCAATAATGCATGCAACATCCCCAAGCACATGGAAGAAGAGAAAGCCATTACAAGCCCACCCCCAATAGTTGCTGAATAAGAACCCACTATCAGACTCCACAGCAACCCCCAGAACAAACACACAGAGATGGATTCTAATAAAGTGACTAGATATAGCACAATTGATTTGATAAAAATTGACTGAAGATATTTCATCTCATTGCAAGTGTCAAACAATGGAACAACCAACAAAAAATGATAAAGATTTAAAGGGAAAAGAAAAGGATATGATTTTAGCAAGTACTTGATTCATGTTGAAAATTTCTACCTTTCTAATGCTCTCCCCTTCTACTTGATCAACACATTTCAACAAATTCTCCAATGTGCCTGAAAAAGAAGTGAAGATTATTGCAAGTCAGTATATCAAGAAACACACTTATATGGGCCAAAAAAGAAAATCCCACATTGACAGACAAAAAAAGCTTGCAATCACTTTTGGCAGAAAAAACAAATATTCCATAACAAATGTAATCACATAATAGTTCAGCAACATGTTCACCCTATGACATTTTCCAACAAATTCTAAGACAATACCGAATCTAGAGATCAGTTCCACAGCATGGACAACTCCAATTCCTTCAACTCCTGCAATTATTAAAGATGGAACATCAATAAATCAACCTTTAGAATATTTGAATCTCATTAAAAAAAAGAATTCCTTAAAACTTCTAGCAGATTGCTTCATTTCAGAGAAAGGTTTAAACATTTTTAGCTCATTTCCATTGCTCATTCCAGAAACTAAGCAGAGGCTAGACACAAGTTTGAGCCGACCTTCGCAACATTTCATCAAAATTCAGGATTTTATTTTTCATTTTATTCACATCTAGTATTCCTCCAGTGAAAAAAATACATGAATGTTGAACATCATGGTAAAGGAAGTTCAATGATAAGTCATTGGAAGAAGATACACATGTACAGAGATCATAAAGGAAATGACATTTAGCTGTCTGTGAAAAATTCATATCATGAACATCGGACTGTATTTAACTAATGAGAGATGTGTAGCATAACCTGGAATATTATCAGATTTGTCACCCATAAGAGCCATTACATCAACAAACTGAGAAGGTTTCAATCCTCCATATTTTTCAGCAAAATCCTCCATTCCAAATGAAACCATCCTGGGCAAAGCAAAATATGAAACTACAGCACTACTCTATAAAATCAGATCAAAATTCCGAAAAAGCAAGCCAAAATTAAAGAAATTAAGTTATTCAAGGTAGCATGAAGCACAATCACAACCCACCAAAAGTAACTAAACAGGTGACTCATTAATTTGCACTCGTATGAATAACTTGTTTTATTACATCATTAATTCTTAAATACCCTATCATAAACTGAAATTGTTTGGTTTGGTAATTCAGTTTCAATTTTGGTACAGTTTGAAAACCAAACAAACAAACAAAAACCAAATTCTTTCCCTTTTCTTTCAATTTTTATTTTCGAGAAATAGTCAAAAAGGATGAAATGTTTCAGAATAGAAAGTTTTGTTTGTATTGAAATCAAAAATGAAACAGAAATATTTCAGTTTTACATAATTCGGTTTCTCACATATTCAGTTTGGTTTCAGTTTTTAAAAACCAAACTGAAAACTGAACCAATCAAACTGTTTGCACACCCCTTACTATTAGGCTAACATTGCCTTCAAGTTCAACTGAATTTGAAATTTTATTTAGGAAGAACCCATAAGCAAATCAAAGTCTAATAGAGCATGACATCAGAATTTACACTCATATGTCCTATTACAAAATCATAAGCAAAAGACATGGGTGGTGTCATGGCATTGGGACAGCTGGTTGTAGGCTCTAGATATTAATTGGACCAAATTTTTTAAGAAAAGAATAAAGAATAAAACTTAAATTTGGAATAAACAAATGTTGGCAGGTAATTATATGTTCTGTGTTATACATATAGAATTTTAAATTCATATATTTCGATGGTATGTTAAGATTATTAAATGCAAAACCAGTTTATGCAGCTCTGCAGTATTTTTTACTTTTTTTTCACTGCTATAAATACAAAGAACATGTGTAAATTCTTTCTTCACTGTTGCATGGTTCTTGTGTTCTCAGTTTACATCAAATTGCTTTGAACATAAAATATATCTCCAAAACCAGCTTATGAAGTTACATAGTATCCCTTTAACTCTCTTTTTTTCTCATGACAGATATCTAGAACAAACATAAATCTTTATATTTTTCATGGTTCTGTATTTTCAGTTTACATCCAATTGCTTTGAACTTAAAAAACTTCACGTTTATTAGTTCTGAAGATTGTTCATCAAGTTATCTAAATATCAAAAAATAAACTCAAATCCACTAGTGGAATCATAATAAATGAAATCCAATTCATTGTCACCAAAATGACGCTATTTCTAAGCCATGCAGGATGAAAAAGTTGATCGCAGCTTTGCATAACATGACTTTATATGATAAGAAAGAACTTATTCCCAGAAAGAAAAGGTTTCAGAAAACTCCAAGAATTTCTGATCACTCAAACCTCAAATGTTAACAAATATAATGCAGGCATGATGTTGTAAGTTGAATGGTTACTAACTCAAGGCCACGTGGTGCAATCCGTAGAAGACGTAATGAAGGAGAAAGAATCTGAAAAAAGTCTTTGTCCGGAGAAACAACTCGTACCTGTTACAAAATAAGCACAATCACGAGACACTGACGGTGGCAAGAAAAAATAACATAGGAGCTTTTAGGCAAACAGTAATGTTAAAGGTACTCAGTTTTAACTACTCAAACTGATTAAGAAAATCAAGCAAAGAAAGTTAACCTTCCAAAAGCTGAAGGATGAATGTGATACATGTTTAACTAAAAGATTTCTATGTTGTATGGTAAAATGGTCAAAATCATTTGGGGAAAAAAACACTATATACAATAAAACAAACAAAACAAAGGGGGCAGTTTACTCCTAATGCCAAATCTTTCACTTGTGAACACTTCATAAAAAGCTTATTAATGCTAATATTAACAAAAAAGCAGAAGCCTATCAGTTTCTGGGCTTAAGATGAGATATGTTTGTCTGGGTATAATTTATCAACAAAAAGCATTTTTCCTGTTTTTCATATGAAAGTGGATAGAAGGGTTGTGGAAGGAAAAAATATTGTTTTTGAGTTCATGAGAAAAATAAATCAGTAGTGTGAGACTCAAAAAATAGTGGGAAAAAAATTAACTATTCATAACCTGTCAAACAAGAAAAGATCTTCTCCAGGGAGTTAAAAAACAAGATAATCAAGATGAATTGTCTACCTCCTAGATAAAATACATAAATAGGCTGATTATAGAGTAAGTATAAGAGAAAAGGCAAACAATAGAGGAGCCAAACAGTTTCATTGACCTGTAGACTAGAACACATATATGAAAGGCAGTTGAGGGAAAATAAAAAAAAAAACAAGCACAACTAAAGCAAGATACAACCATGTTGAAAGGAAGCATATAACATACTAAGTTACATTGTGTGCCTGTAGCTATGTAAGCAAGACAATAGACAGTTTCTTATTTTAATAGTTTCTTTCGATTTTATTCCATAAAGGAGGGGGGAGCCCACAATGACTAGATCCTTGGGAAACAGTGGAAATCATTTTCAAAACATTATCCATCTTCTCTCCACGAAAACAAAATCCATGGATGATTGTGGTTAGATTTCATTATACACTCTCAGGTATTTGAGAAATAGAGCTCAGATAATTACCTTAAACCCATCCTTGACACTATTTACAGCCAATGTTCCAATGACATCATCTGCTTCTACCCCAGGTACCTGCCTTCACATAAAATCATAATTGATTACCATGAGAAATCTGAGTTGATCAATTATATAAAACTGCAAGATATAGCTACTTACCTCAATCACCTTAACGGACATAGCTTTGATAGCAGCTTTCAAATATGGAAGTCCCTGGATGACAGTATCAGGCGTAGGAGGGCGGTTGCTCTTGTATAAAGAATATAAAGTGTGGCGAAAATTCAAGCCTTCAAAAAATAAAGAATATGATAAATCCAATCAGCTGATTTTGATTTGTGAAAACTAACTTGTAAAGTAGCCTCCACTTGGGGACCTTTATTTTTTTCTTGGGGAGGATCAAACACACAAAATGCAAATGTGCACGTGTGTGGAAAAAACAAGAGAATATTGTGAGAGATGGCAACATTAGAGTAATTTTATAGGTGTAAAATCATAAGAAACAGACAATGACAAGACTGCAATGAGCACCTTAGCAGAGCTAAGCAGTGGAAAAGGAACTCTGAACACATTCCCAAGCAGTTGCAATAAAAAACCTCATTTAGTTGATCCTAGTCAAGTTATTTTTCCAGAAACCTAATAAAATCAACCTTCTCCATCCAAACTAGCTCTAGGCCCTCCACTGGCACCAGCTAAAAAGGACTTTGGTACAGATGTATTGGCAAAGATGGAAGTCTACGTGCCAGCCTAGTCTGTGAATATATTGATCTCTTTTTTATTATTATTCTGTTCCATTGCAATAGAATAAACGATATGAACAAAAAAATAATCATTTGGAATTACCATGGAAAATTCACTTGAAGGTATAATATTTTGCCTTTGAGAGTTAAGTTAGGTGAAACATTTCATGATCCATTTTTTTCTTTTTTTTATGAATGTTCAATAATATTTCAGAATGCGTTTCAGGTTTGATCCATGATCATGTATCCTGGTGCCCAAATGAACGTGGCTGTCACAAACAGCACATATAATTAACAGTTGAAAAGGCAAGCATGCCAGAATTAAACTAGAAATTACTTCTTGAAGCTTGTTTGCATAAATATAGGATGTCTGTTATCTTAAAGTACTAGAAGCAATTATAGGCTGTCGCCTTATCCCATTTTGAAGCATAGAAGTTAAAAAGACTACATGGAAAACAGGAACAGAAATAAAATAGTCTTGAAGTTTGTTTGATCACTAGAAGGCCCTGCAAATGGTTTTCCATGTCTATCCAAATACCTAAGAACCATGCACTGAATTCATAGCCCATCAGGCTGAGCTTCTAAAACTCCTCACTATATTCATTAATGAGAAATGGATTCATATGACCACCATTAACCACAAGTCAACATTTATGATCCATCTACAGTGTATTCATATGCTGCTTAAGAGAATCACAAATGTGCTCTTAGATGTGTCATAAACTCCCTCTTTGTATCTCCCAACAGTAGAGGAAACTAATGTCACAAAGGACAAACATACGATTCAGAGGAAGTCAAGTTCATGCCATGTGAATTGTATTCCACATTCATTGAACATTTGTAGCACGTACATGTTGGAGGTTTGATGCAGCCAGTTAAGCTCAACTCAAAATAAAATCTACTGAAATTCATCATGACCCAGTCCATTATGCAGCCAATCAAATCTACTCAAACTAAATTGACTTATCGTCACTTTTTTGCTTTCGTTAAAAAGTCTAGGATCAGAAAATTTGGAAATCAAACATTATTAAAATTCTTAAACAACCCTATATTAATTAAAGCAATTTATAAGCATTTTGAGACCAAGCATGATAAAGAAAAGAATTATCTTTGGCCATAAAATAACATATTATTCAAGAAAGCAAAGCGAAAAAAACAAAAACAAAAAGACGCTCAATTTGATTCTAAAGTCAGACACCTTTAAAAGTGATTTGAGAAAAGGCATGAATTGCCCACACCACAACAATGACATGCCTTGCACTCAAATAAAGTTTCTTCGTCTGCACAGTTGACTCAGTGTAAAACCAGCAAACATCACCCATAATTATCTGGATTCACCTATAAATGTTGTTTCTTATTTCTACAGATTGTTAAATTCATTATGAAAAGATTTTAAAGAATTATAAACTGACATACCTTTTTCCATGACAGTTTTGTTGGGTGAAACACTAGATTTTCCATACGGTACTCCTGAAAAGGAAAAGTAGAAGTTTGGTCTATCAAAATTCCACATTGAACAACAGTTTCACTATCCAATACCCCATAACTCGTACAAATTGACCACTGACTAGAAAATAGGAGAACAAGCTGGATGGCCCAAATTCATCATCTAACATTTGAGATACCCTCTTAAAGATTTCTACTTCTGAAAGCGTTTTCAACCAACTTAAAGTCCCATTTATATAATGATTAGGAATTAACAAATTGACACACAGTTTAAATATTATGCGCAAATTGACCACTGAATTTAATTCTTAAGGGTTTTACAGTTTTGGGATGGAACAATTGCATGTTAGCATACTTTTGATTTGTGAACTAGACAAGGAGCTGAAACGTTAGGAAATCAACAATTTTTTCTCCCTCTGCATAATTCCAGTGAAAAGGACGAGGCACCCTCCAAATTCTAGCCAAATTATGCCCCAACATTTTGGTACTCAATGAAGTATGCAGAGGGGTTGACTGCAATGGGGATTGAAAGTTGCAATGGGGTTGACTGCAAAGGTAGTTTGTGGATATCTTTTGTCTGGTCCAAATGTAATACCTAGAGAAACCTCTAAATATTGTGAAAGAAAGATGTTTGTGCTATAGAGGGTTCTTTCTTCCTGTGAAATTAATTCACTGAGCCAGAGCTATCCTCCAGCTATGGTTTAGACGTTGGAAAAGGTGAAGCAGTCAACCCCATTTCAACTTTCAATCCCTTAACTGTAGCACTGTGCAAGTGAAAGATTTTTTATTCTGCTTTCTCTGTTATTTCAGCAGTGTTTGGCAATGCAAAGTACCATGTGTTTGCTGTGTTTTGATGCAGTAACCCCAACACACAAGAAAATCATGACAGAGTCCCAGTCAACTGCAACATTGCATGAAAGCTTCCAGTCATAAGGTTCTGGATTCATGTATTTTCTAAGATAAGAGAACATCAGTTCTTGGGATTTCTTTTGACTGACGTTTGCAATTTCAAAGTCACAACATTGCCTATCTTTGATATCCTAAGCTCAATAGGACAGGCTACCACTAATACATGGAATAGTTTTCTTTCCTGATTTCAGTTTGTCAACCCCTATCATTGGCAAACTCTGTAAAGATCAGTTCCAGTTCAATTCATGACACCACAGGAAAGCCATCTCTTAACTTTTCTATGAGTTGGTTAAATGCTGCTCATGCTATTGAAGTATCACTTTTCTTCAAAGTGAGAAGGCTCAAGAAATGGATGCCTACAGAGCTAAAGGATTGTTTTATGCTGTCAATAAAACTTTTTTTTTCCACAATTATAAAACTGAGCAGACATAATAAAGCCTGAGGCTCAAGAAACGGATGCAAACCGAGCTAAAGAATTATTTTATATTGTTAAGAACACTTTGTTATCTGCAAGTATTAAACTGAGAAAACATAATAATGCAGCCAACAAACTGGAATCTCTCTTTCTTGTCATGTATCAGATAACCTTTGTGTTATTTAACTTAGAAGACAGAAGTGTAGCAAACCAACATTTAGCCTACAACAAGTTAACATTGAACCTCAACTAAATGTTTTATCAGTGTCCATGTACTCACAATGTCCAGCCTATTGTTGATATTAAATCATAGATTTGAGCTCTCATCTCTTTCCAAAAGTCAGACTTGAAATGAACAGGAATGAAGGAATGACACTTCAGCAACAAAACATGAGACAAACACAAGAGAAACAGAAGAGTGAGGAATAAGTTCATCGAAGGGAACTATCTTCCTTCGTAGATTACATGGGTTTTGCATGCTTTGCACAGGAATTGAGTCTCAAACCCACCACAATTTGACAACTCTGCAGAAAAGAGATATCTATTGTACCAAAGGCAGGAAAGGGAATTTAGAGTCAACATGTCTGAGGGCACAGGGAATCAAACCATTCACTAAAATCATTTTATTGCAGATTCACCCAGACAAAGATAAAAATCATCATGGACAGTTTTAAGAGGTTGAGATCATGTAGTTGGAGATTCCAAGTAAAACATCAAACAGCTTGAAATACTTTAGAGCATGTTAAGAAGCACAAACAACAATTGAGAGAATCAATTACTAATAAAAATATCAGAGAATTTATATCTCACCATCATGATCAAACACCACCTGCAATGAAAAATAATAACCAATAGATAAGTAAACTATCTAATTAAGGAGAATGATAAAAAGGAAAGAGAAAACAATAGTTTAATGTGCAAAAGAAGAAGTAGCAAAACCCTTCCAAAAACAAAAGTTACTGACACTATTATGAAAGATAATATGCAAAGCTATATTCAATGTAAGTTAAAGGCAGATACTATATGTAATATATATTTGATAGTGCAAATATAGATGAAACCTAGCGCCAGTGTAACCAAGGTTGGGTTACAGAATCATATCTTTTACAAATAGATCTGGAGGACGTAATGATCATATTCTGACTGTAAATAATCTCTAACCAAATGTAACACCATGCATCAGCCACTCTTCAGAATCTGAAGTTCACAGTGTTATGAAAAACTGATTTATCAGCTACAAGAGTCTAAATCATAGTCTTTGGATTAGAGAGTACTGGTGAATCTTGTAAGCTGTGTCCAAAAGGCAACACTAAGACAACTTAGCATCAAAAGGCTTTACCAATAAATCATACATAAGGGAAGCAATATCACATTTCAGAGAGATTCAACAAATCAAATATTAGAGAGGTGAATCTCATGTTTGAGAAAAATTGAAGACAGAAACTAGGAGTTTTAACTGCTAATAACAAGCAACGTGGTTATAAATCTTTGTCCAGACACTTTCCACTTAAAATAATATTTTTTAGGGTTGATGGTCCCCCTATACTTGCTAAACCCATTCCACACTATTTGGCGAGTCCAACCAATTGAACTATGGTTAAAGCAGTAGCCCATAGAAGACTACCATCTAAATTTAATGTATCCAGCATTTTTTTTCCTTCTATGAAAATCAATTTCGTGCTTCAGATGAAATTTTGATCCAGCAAATTACTAAATTTCGTGCGTGTCAGAATGTAAAATGTGGATACTTTTAGTAGCTCTCAGCCTCTTGCTGTCACTAATAACACCTACTATAGTTACATTAAATCATTCCTTCTTTGAACAAAAAAGTCAGCCAAAACAGAACCGTTAATGCACATAGATAGCAATGCACAACTTATTTATCTTCATTGTGTAATGTGATTGAATGAAATATACACATATAAGCATAAAGCAAATGTCATACCACTGCATGGGAAGGCATGAATCCCAGGACATCAATTATCTGCAAGAGAAATAATAGAGATATGCTTTAGACATTAAGAACTTAAACAATGGGTTACGTTGATAATACTATAAGTATTTATGCACTCTTCTCAAAATAATATAGAGGATTATTATGTGACTTTTGATTTGAGTCTGTAATGTGAAGGTTGAGTTATCTGTGTATTATGTGATTATATCTCTCCTTCTTTGTTTCCTTTCTCTGTCTCTAGAGTGTAGACTCTACTCTACAGTGTCAGTACATGTGGCCCAGCTCACAGGACTGTGGACAGCAACCAAACCAGTCCCTAAATAATAGGAAATCATAAGACTGAAAGAATACACTTACAAAAGATAGCGCAGAAAATATAGTTAAAACCCAATCTCCATTGCCATCTGCATGTGTTAGATGACCATGATGCACCTTTGCTGCTCACAATCAAAAGAAGACAAAGTCATGATAAGCTAAAATACAAGACTGGTCCAATTTAAATATACTAGATCTAGGTTGCACCCTGAAACTAAAGGTAGTTGTAGTTTAAAAGATAGCCAATGATCACGACAAATCCAAATTTCAGAAACAGATAAGTCATATGCTGATATTTCAACTTTCATTCTAAAATCTGATGCGTATTCTATATAGCTATGAGCAATAATTCATCAAAAAATGGAGAAATTCTCAACATCAATGAAGTATGAGTAAGAAACTTCATAGATCCATGAAGTAAAGACCAGCCAAGAAAATTTTCAAAATTTATGAAGGCAAAAATAATTCCTAATATTTTATTGGACAAGAGACGCAATGATGATTGAGACAGTAAGCAGGCAATACGTTCAAACATCATCATTATCTTCAAACCTCCGAAACACTGTAAATCTTAGATAGTGAGTATGCAATGATGTTAAAGATTATTCTCTTCAAATCTCCGAAACACATTACTAAGCTCAATAGACAGTGAGACTTGAGTAGAGAGTACACAATAAACCCATAGAATCATTAGTCCTTATCTATACATTCAACAGACTTGCCCAGTCAATGTAATATAATCTGACTGCCTAACGCATCCTGAAATACCTAATCTATTAGCTAATGTCATTGTAATATCTAGTCTAATCTCATATAAGCAGTTAAACTAATTGAAATATAGAATAGCCCTCCTGGCACATGAAACTCTGACATTGCAGACAAAAATCACAAAACAAAGACAGACATACAAATGACACCACAATACAATTGGTCAAAAGGTGTAACAATAATTTCCTAGAACCAAGCAAACAATCCGCAACAAAACTTAAACTTCAATTTTTCCATTGGTAAAATAATTCAACATGAATATTAAAAAAAAAAAAAAAACAGCCAATACCATGACATACCTAAAAGCTTGAAATAAGCTCTATAAATGACCGATGTACCATCTATAAGCATTACTCTTCCATTTGAAGGATTATTAGCCTCCGCGGCATTTTCTTCACGCACGACCAAATCTTGGTGGACCACCTCGTTTTCACTTTTGGAAGAGGTTAGTACATTACTTTGAGGAATTGCAGAAACAACTTGAGATAAACTACAGTAGCCCTAAACAAAACAAAACCCAGAAGTCAAAAACAATATCCCCGCAAAAAAAAGGATCTTGCATAAGAACTAATTTAAAGAATTAAAATATAACAAAAAAAAACAAGAAGGTTGAGTCTTTTCAAAACCCACAAATTTAATTTAATCAGAAATGGCAGATAACAAAGTACTAGCACTACCTTGTTTGATAGAACAGCTGATGAAGGACGAGACAGAAAAACCTTTCTCTTAAAATTGGAAAGGTTATTAAAGCCAACAATCCGACTCGCTGCTGCAAAATTTCCTCCCACACAGTGAAACCCTCCTTTCCACATGTGGTGGAGATTCAATGACTTGTAGTAGTAAGCCATAACTTCATATCACTTCTCCTCACCAACTATGGCTTTAGCTTTTTACACAGAATTCAGCTGAAAATAAGAATGGAAGTAGGATTTTTGTAGAGAATGCGTTTGGGTTTTGAAGGAGAAGAAGGCAAGAGAGGGTTTAAGAGTTTTTACTGGGTTTAGAGCTGTGCTGCTGCTGACATTGTGGTTTTCATAGGGAAGCTTTTTCAGGGGATATTTGTGAAGTTGATATAGTTGTTTTTCTTATATAAAAAAATTAATTTTTTTTAAAAATATTTTGAAACACAAAACAAAGTTCATCCTCTGCGAATTTATGTGGTCCTCTAGTTTTATAATTTTATATTTCTGCTCTATATTATATTTTTCATGTTTCATTTTTTGAATGCTAAGAAAAAATACAGAAAGTCGGAATATAAGCCTAGGCTGGTTTTTTTTTTTTTTAAGAGTTTATTTGAGATTGTAATATTGGTTGTGTTCAAAGTTTTTTTTTCTTAGAAATGTATATGATATTTTTTTATTTTTTAAAAATTATTTTTAATATTAGCACATCAAAATGATCAAAAAACATTAAAAATATTAATTTTAAACAAAAAAAATTATTTTTTTAAAAAACACGGGTTGGACCATGTTTCCAAACATGCTCTAAGTCTGGTGCACAAGCTTCTCCTCCAAGTTCAAGCACCTCATTGCACTTTTTTTTAATTTAGAATAAAATTCTAAATTATAGTTTTATTATAGTTTTTTATGGTAATATTAATAATTATTTTATAAATCAATTATATATGACCATAATATGCAAAATTTCTTTAGGAAAGTTCTCATGAATATTCAATGATGATAAATATTTATTTTAAAAAACTTTATTGTAAATTTTTGCATAACTTTTTAAGATTAACTATTCTTTTATTTTTTTCATTCAATAGAGTAAAAATTCTACATTTATTTTATTGAAACTTGAATTTCAAATCATAATAAGTCTGTTTTTAAAAAAATAATGTTTGTGATAAAACAAATACATATTTTTTCAAAATAAAAAAATACATGAATAAAAAAATAGAGTTTCAATCAAAGAGATACATATTTTCCTTTTAGTTTTTTATGGATAATTATTTTAATTTCTCTTAGCTTTTTTTTAAAAAACAAGCTACTAGTAAAAAAAAAACCTGAGTATAAAAAATATATATGTTCATTTTCAAAGAAATTAGGATCTACTAAGTAAATTCTAATCCAATATGAGAGGAAAAATGATCAGCATTTCTACACAAATCTTGATTCAACTCACATAATACTATATTGATTATTCTCATCATTGAACTATAATCTTAACAACAAAAGATGTAGATGAATAAGGTACTTAGAGGGATCAAATGTAAGGATTCAACGTATGTATAAAGAAAAATGAGCAAAATATGGATTATGGAATGACATTTAAGCTTACCATCTCTATTATTGTTGGCAGATAAAACCATAAATGTGTATTTTCCGACTGTGATGGTGAGGATGGAGTAGATAACGACCGATAAGACTCCTAAAATGTCATTAGGATCTTGAATACCATTGGGGAAGGTGCTCATCAGCACATACAAAGAAGACGTGCCTAAGTCACCAAGCACGACTCCAATGCATTGAAATGTCAAGTGTAGAACGTCAAACCAATGTTTCCCTTGCATAATAAACTTCAACTTTTAATTAATTATTGATGGATGTATTAGTGTGTGTATAGTTTAGGTTTACTGAACATTAAAAAAAACAAAGAAAAAAAAAACCTCACAAAAACATGAGAAATCTCTAAATAAGACTGAATTCAAACCCAAACACACAAGAGACCATCAGAGGAGTTTAGGAATCGTGATCTCTTATACGTACTAACTTAGACAGAAATAATACGAGAAAGATAAAACACATACAATACAAAATTTTGTCGAAGAGGACACTACACAAAAACTCTAATTAAGTACAAAAGACATAACATAGTGGGCGATGCATCTTGAGTCACCGGTGCCTCTTTCGGTTACCTCTTCTTGAATTTCTGGGAGTTCTAAGATATGATCTGTAGCTTCCTCCAGTACCAATGATGAAAAAAGAGCATTTGAATAAACAACCGTAAAAATCATTAATATATTGCATATTTTGTATCCAAAGATGAGATGTTTTATTCATGTCAACAGTTTCTAATAACAACCAGAGATATATAAATGTTTCATGCCTGGAAATTGAGTTAGTGATTAAGGAAGAGAAAAAAGCATAAAATATTACATCTTTAATATAAAAAAATTCCAAGTAAAAGCTGTAATTTTTCAAACCACGACGTATTGTGATTTTTTAGGTGAAATTGGCAGGTTGGTGTTTTGTTTTTTTAGGAAGTAGTGTTTTTATGATTAATGGGTTTAATTGGTTGGTAATTGTGTTAATTATAGAGCTATTGTGGTGATAATGGCACGGAATGTGTTCTCTTCTGGATTGTGGGGCTGTTTTATTTTTTAATCCAAATTATCAGAGTTAAAGTATGCCTTCTTATACACAAGTAAAATCATGGGCAATTCAGAAAGATAAGTATGTTTAAGATCACTAGATTTTGCAAAGAAATTTAGGTTTTTCCCCACTTTTTCTATACATTCTTCTTTTGTCACCTTTTCTTTCTTCTCTCCACTCTCAGCCTCCCTTCTATTTTTTTTCTTTTTGGCCGTGGCCCTCCCATAATTTCCTAAGGGCCGAAATTTTGTCCTCTTTTGTTTTCAACTCATGGCTCACTTTATTTTCACTTTTCCTCACATTCTCATCATGTTGTTTTGTTTGTTCTTTCACTTTGGCCGAATCTGAGTGCTCATCCTCATAGCTTTTCTTCAACTGAATTTGATTTTCATACACTTGCTTTGATTTTAGTAGGGCAAGTGTGTAAATTCTATCATCTTTCTCCAATGAATACCTATTCTTAAACCCATCATGCTTGGCTTTTCTATCAAATTGCCAAGGCCTCCCTAGTAACAAATGAGTAGCATGCATAGGCACAACATCACATAACACTTCATCCTTGTATTTGCATACTGAAAAAGAAATTATCACCTGTTTATTCACCTTAACAACACCACATTCATTCAACCATTGAAGCTGATAAGGCCTCTCATGCTTTATGGTATTCAATCCTAACTTTCTAACCAAAGTAACACTAACAACATTAGTATAACTACCACTATCAATGATCATACTATATACCTTATCGTTGATTATGCATCTAGTATGGAAGATGTTCTTCCTTTGTTGCTCCACATCATCCTTCTTAGTTTGAACACCAGACCTTCTAATCACCAAAACTTTATCACCAACATACTTTAAATCACTAGCATCCTTAAGTGGTGGCATGTCATCACAATCAAACTCCTCACTAGAGGACACAATCTCCCCATCATCCCTTAGAATCATAACTCGATGATTCAAACACTCTAATGCATAATGTTATAATCCTTGACACTTGAAACACTTTATATCATGATTACGTTTTGGTTGGACTTCTCCCTTAAGTTTTTGATCACTAGCCGAAATCTACTTCTTTATGGATGTAGGTTTGACAACCTTAAAAGTCACAAAAGGCTTCGATAATGCACTACCCTCTCTTCTATAATTCAACTTCTAACCCGAGGAAGACCCTGAATAAGCTCCAGATCGTGTACTACCCTTTCTTTTCAACTATCATTTAACCTTAATGGCCAAATGCATTAACTCTTCAAATTCAACATAAGATTGCAACTCCACAACATTAGCTATGTCTCTTTTCAAGCCATTAAAAAACCTACACATAGTAACTTCCTCATCTTCATTAACATTAGCTCTAATCATAGTCACCTCCAATTCTTTATGATACTCCACACTCTTACTACCATGTGTAATCATTTGTAAATGATTAAACGGCTCCATATAATAATGTTTAGGAACATACATCTTCTTTATTATTGTCTTTAACTCCTTCCACGTGCTAACTGGTCTTTCTCTATTCCTTCTTCTTTCTACCACCAATCTCTCCCACCAAACCATGACATAATCAGTAAACTCTACTACAACTAACTTAACCTTCTTTTCTTTAGAGTACATATCGATGTCAAAAATCATCTCCACCTTTTTTCTCAATCTAAATAAGCTTCTGGATCAGTTTTTCCCTTACAGGCTGAGATTTTTAACTTAACACTACATCACCCAATTCATCAAAATCCCCTTTATACTCAAAATCCCTATGTGGCCGAATATGTCCCCTCTTTGGCTGATTCTCATACCTCTCTCCCCTATGTGTACGAAATCCACTACCACAGTTAAGATCATCCTTGACTTCATCTGGAGAGTTTCCAGCAACACTCTCCTCCTTCCTAGTTTCTTTACTCTTTTTACTATGTCCCCCATCAGACCTAGTCTCTAATTTTTCAATCCTAGTCATCAACTCACCAAGCATAAATTTCATATGTTGTTGTATTCTCGAAAGCCCATCTTCTAGGATTTCACCCTCCTTCTATGGCACACTATTAGAAGACATTTTTTTTTAAACCTGTATGAAAATCATTAGCAATAAAAATAACACCTCACACACTCGTGTTTCACACAAATTTATAGGCTTTTCACTCTAATATGCTCCCTACGCCTTTTTTCACTCAAATTGTATTTCTTTAGTTTTTGAAATCACTTAGCAACAATTTAGAAAAGCAACAAACTACGCTGTGAATCACAAAATTTGATATAGACTCAAGAAGCAAGAAATTTATGAAACTAACAAAACGAAACTACGATGACAAATTCACGAGTAGCAATGCAAATTTATGCGAGTAATATGATGATTCGAAGACGCGAAATAAACTGAATGGAAGCAATAATACTAAAGAGATTTACTATCTAAACTGAAAATTAAATCAAGCAATGATAGAACCAGAAAAAAAAATTAAAAAGCAACATAAATTGCCATTGACCAATTTTTTTCCCCTAGCTCTCGGCCAACTCTAGAATGTTTATTTTCTTCTCTTGTTTTTTAGCAACAACAATCAAATTTTTCAAGATCAAACCCTTTTTTTGGTATATCAATTTGGCAATCAAGAAGAAAAATTCTAGAACACACTTTTTTTATGTATATATTGCAGCAAGATCAAGAATTCAACAAGAACACTACCTTATGATTTTGTGTTCAACAATTCAAGAGGATACAAAAACTCTTTTTTTTTTTAATATATGTGGCTGAAAATAACCAAGAGAGAAAAACAAATCAAGAAACAAAAAACACAAATTGAAGGATATAACCTAGATTTGATTTATTTTAGTGCATGTCAGTACCCAAGGATATTAATGGGTACCTATAAGCCAGGTTTCTTGATATTCATATTTAACTCATTATCAATCGGGTAAAAAAATTAAATATCTATAAATTATCCATCGAGTCTCACCCTTCCATATTTGACTATTATTTATCATTCAATAAAAAATAAAATAAAATAATATTTATATATATATTAAATTATATATGCGTGTTTATATCAATATTAAAATATGTATATATTATATTTTATTAAAAAATTTAAATATTCTATAAATATATTTATATAATATAAATATATATTTTAAATTAGATTACTATAACCCATAAGCTCATAGTTTTTAGAACCAGCCCGGTCCAAGGCCCTGGTTCCGGGTTTTAACCGGGTCGTCCGGGTCAATTTTTTTTTTTTAAATCAAAACGACGTCATTTTAGTAAAAAAAATGTCAACGGGCTGCAACCGGGTTTTTGACCGGGTCGCCGGGTCAACCCGGTAACACCAGGTTTTTTCTTCCCCTGTTTTTTCTTCAACCCGGCCCAGTTCCAGCCCCGGATCGACCTGCCGGGCTGGGCCGGGTTTTAAAACTATGTATAAGCTAAGGTAGTTATTTAAAAAATACCATCTATTATCTTAAAATAATAATAATGATAATAACAACGAACAAAATTCGGGTAAAAAGCGTGGGCTTCTAGCCCATATGTCTTATAGTTTAGGCTCACTAGCAAAACCCAAAATACAAACCCAACAGAACTTTAAACCCCAGCAGCGTGAACTATAGCTAGTTCAACACTCTCAGGGTTTTTGCGTTTTCTTTCTTCCCCGCTGTCAAACGAAGCAACCGTAATTTCCTTTGCGTTACTCTTTTTTCTTTGTGAAATTTAGTGTAAGCTGATAAATTCTTGTTTTGGTGTATGTTGCAGGTGTTAAATTTGTTGGGTTCATAAAGCCATGGCAAAGAAAGGAAGGAGTCAAAAGAAAGACGGTAGCAGCAGAAGCAGTAAGAGAAAAACCCGTGGTGAATATGTTGACCCACAAGACATGGATGATGATATTGATTCCTGTATGTTACTTCTTGTTTATCATCTTTAAGTTTACGTTTTCTGGGTTATGGGATTTGTGGGGGTGTTTTTCTTTTTCTGAGTTACTGGTTTTAATGTAGCTGTTGGTTCCTTTAATGACTTTAATTTGTGTTGGAGGAAAAAAGGTTTGAATATTTATTTGTTTTGATGGGTGATTAGGGCTTAGTTGAGGAAAGAAATCATGGGTTTTGATTTGTTTCTGTTTTTGTTGTTGTTTTGAATGTTTGCAGTTCACAAACAGAGGGATATTATTCCGTTTGATGTAGATGGTGATGTTGGGGAATTAAGTGACGACGAGGAAGAACCTATTTTTGATGATGAGGTTTTTGGTTGCTTTTAATAATTAAATTATCAGTTTTCCTGTAATTGTTATATGTGCTTGTTATAATGGTATAGTCAGTGTAATGTGTAGAAAGTATTTTAGTTGCTGGATTGTTGAAGGAGATTGAAAATGTGAAAGGGTTTATCTTATTTCATTGGGGAATGAAGACTGGTGATGACTTTCTATAGCTTTGTCCTTGGGAGTTTATTTGAAAGAGAAGAATTGGAATTGTGCTTTTAACTTTGTTTCCTCATCCTATGTGTTAAAAGAGTATTAAACTGTTATCCACCTTTTGTGCTTTCTGATTTCATTTTTCTCTTGTCACTTTCTTGTTGATACTGCTAACAGGCTATTAACAATGATGAGGATGAAGATGATGACGACTCCCAAGATACTGGATTGGCTGCAAAAAGTAAGAATCTTGACTTCATTTGCATTTTTTTTTCCGTGAGTGCTGAAAAAGTTTCTGATGTAAAGTAAAAGTGATCCTTTGCTTGATTAATTAATCTCTCTGAAAAAATGATATTTCATTTTTTTGAACTGAGGTGTGTGCATTCTTTAGAACTCTCTTATTCTCTTCTTACAAATGGATTGTATATATTAAGCGAGGGTGAAACTTAAACTTTAAGTTACAACATCAGCATGGGATATATTTCTCCAATGAATATATTGGTTACTTCATTAAATCAGTCAAATTTTACTTTTGTTTAGTAATAGCATTTGTCGCAATGATAACAGTTTTATAATTGATTAAATCATTTATTTAACTAGTAAATTTAGAAGACCACTCTGCATGCTGCTTTTACAGTTCTTGGAAGTGGCAGAATAGTGAACTAGTTTCACGTTATTGATTTTGTCACTTATTGCGTGTTATCTGCAGTTATAAAGCAGCAAAAGTTCTTAAGAGCAAAGTTTGGAGATTTTGATGATGAATTGCAAGATGAAGAAGAAGATGAGGAAGGAGCACAAAATATTTTATGGAGTGGGAACAGGAGCCATGATTATCATGGTGGTGATAATCGTGATATCGAGGTGAGAATTTAAATATCAAGAGCCATGATTCTCATTCCCATCCGCCTTCTAATTGCTTTACATCTCGCCATTTTCTCAGTTAAGCTACCTAATATCAGGTGGAATTATATATTTACATGTTTGTGTGTGTTATATTTTTTTTCCGTTCTTGCTTTGATGCTCTCTTTGGAATATCCTGAACATTTTGATGTTTGATGTTTAACAGTTAGATTCAAGTGATGAGGCCCTAAAGGAAGAGGAGGATGAGGTATTGAAATTACAGAGAGAAAGAGCAAAAAATTTATCAGTGGAAGACTTTGGCCTTAAAGATGATGAAGATGAAAGTGACAAGGAGCTAACACTAGGGGTAAGCTTAACCATGGTCTTGTTTGTTTGGCAGAGTAACAGTGATGTGAATTCAGTTCTTAAAGTTTTAGTATCTCAAAGGGGATCAATGAATAGATCTTTTTAAAGACATTGTATGAGTGTGATTATTTTCTCAGGAAATCTCAAATCAAGGAAAAACCGCAAAGAAAGCTCGTTTGAGCAAAGAGGCCATTGATGACTTGGGTACAACTTTTGAGCTAAACAAAGATTTGAATGAGCTGTCAAGGAAGGAGCAAATGGAAATTATCTCTAGGTAAAATCTCTTAGCTTTATTGTTTGCTTATTGTTTGTAGGTTCTATGGTTCTATACACTTCCATGTTACTGGAGCTGCAAAGAAATGACTTTTATTTATCGAGTTGTTTTTATTGAAACAAAAGCTGTAAAATAGGTAGGGGAATGCTAGCAGCAGTCTCTTTAACAGCTGCTAGAAACAGTTGCTCATTAGATTATGACACATGTTATGCCACTTAAAAGAAATAACCTAGAAACTGGCTAAACCCATGACCATATTTTTCTTTTTCAAAAAAATAAAGAACACTCTTCTTTGTTCTTACTTTCTAATATGAAAAGTCTATCAATTTCTAGGTATTTCTTTTAAGTGACATAAGACATGTCATAATCTAATGAGTGACTGCTGCTAGCATTCCTCAAATAAGAAATAGGAAAATAATTTGTAATGGTAAAGCATATTCAGAGCCTGAAAGGGAAGAACCAATTACTTATGAAACTATAATAGTAAAAGATCTTCCCATGGAATCTTTGTTTGGAATCAAGTTTTGGCGAAGTGAGTATTTGTAAAGAAATTTCACATGTTAAGCCAGATGATATTGTTCAAATATTTCGAGCAACTTTATTGAAAATACCTTAGCAATGAGAGGAGAATTTTGGATTAGATGCTCAGATTCTCCGTTCAAATTTTTTCCTTATTTTATTGGATCTCCCCTGCTCTTCTCTGCTGTTAAATGTATTTATCTACATTCTATTTCCTGGCTAAACAATGAATTTTATGCTTCTAGATAAGATGTAAATAGAGGAATGCAGATAATAATTATTGAACTGACAAGGTAACGTGAAACTAGTGGTGAAATCCCACTATTATAACATGTAACTCTAGGTACATAATGAAGTAGGTGAGATAGCTGCAAGTGTTTGATGACATGCTATTGACATTTGCTTAATTTTTTGGGACTATTCAGCGGTTTAGAATTGTGGTTGTTAAAATGGGATCATGAAAAGCTCCATGGTAAGCCCCATTTTTACATGTAATATTATTTGAAATCTATGGGTGGTCTTTAGTGCTCTGAAGGATTTGTTATATCCTTTTATGCCTGTTGTTGGAGGAGGTCGTGTGTTTTCCATGTGTTCTCTCTAAGTATCGACTCCCCTTACTGTTAGACACAAATGTGGTGCTCCAACTCTCATAAATTTGTTGTTACCAGTTTTCTGATTTTCCATGGTTTTAATTCCATATTTTCAAATATGCTCTTCTGTTTTACTTCATAAAAAGGTTCCCATTTCTGAGCTAGCATTTCTTACTGCAGTTCTGCTCCAGAATTGGTTGGTTTGCTGTCTGAGCTCAATAGCACACTTGAAGAGCTTGAAAACAAAGTTAATCCACTTTTAAAGAAGGTACTTTTCTTCTTCTGTCACTATTGTCTTTCACTTTTTTGTGCCTTGTACTGGAGCTCCATATGCAAGTTCCATTTGCCTAAGCATCATGCTATGTTTTGGCAAATGATTTTCTAAACAATGGTCCTAGTTTCTTCTTTTCTAAACTGCAGTCATATTTCCTAGTCATCACATCTGTCCAGATATTGCAATTTCACTATTGGAAGCATATGCTGTCAGGATGTTATATGCTTTTATATGTTCTGTAGGTTAAAGTGGGAGGAATCGTGCTGGAAAGTGGATTGCGCTATCTGGAGGTGAAGCAGCTTCTATTGCTGTCATATTGCCAAACTATTACATTCTATCTTCTTCTGAAGTCTGAAGGGCAGCCAGTTCTTGATCACCCTGTTATAGCTCGCCTTGTAGAGATCAGGGGCTTATTGGACAAGGTTTTCTGCTTTACATGCTTTAATTTTTCTTTTTCCAATTCCTCAATTTGTAGAACATTTGTTTTTGTGTGTGCATGCCTCGTTAAGAAGCCTCACATGCTTGGGGTGAGCAAGGTAGATTGTGTTTCATCATAAGGAATAAACAGCATGTCAAGTTTCCTTCAAAACTCTAAAACTTGCAGAGTCGGTTGGCTTGGTGTATTGCATCTTTGCTATCATTTAGCTTTAAATTTGCTTTTCCTGATACTTTCATTTGTAATTTTTTTTTTGTCTATGTGATTGTGTGTGCCTCATTAAGAAGTCTCACATGCGTGGAGTGAGCAAGGTAGCTTGTGTTTCATCATAAGGAACAAATTGCATGTTAAATTTCCCTCAAACTCGAAAGCTTGCAATGTCAGTGGGGTTGGTGTAATGCATCTGTGTTATTCATCTGACAGTTCATGTGGATACAAAAGTGGTATGTTATGCTGGTTAATTAATTAAAAATTATCATCTAGTGAGTGTTCATCCCTTATTTGGCACTTTAAATTTATTTTCTTTCTGTTGGCTTTTATGAAAGGAAAGGTTTCAGTGAGCATAAATATCATGTTTGCATGCGGTGAAGGTATAAAGGACCATTGACTTACTGTTTTTGCATTGTGAGGTGTGGCCTGCTTCTTTCTATTTAAGAGGTGTGTACCTTACAGCTCACAATTTTCTCACTGCATGTTACTCTCAATAGATGAAGCAACTCGACGAGAATCTACCATCAGAACTCGATGAGTTTCTGAAGAAAAACCCAGGGATGCAGACAATTGAAAGCTTAGATAGAGAAGGTGATGGACCTGCTTTGGCATCTCAGTCTGTCACGAGGGACCATGGATTGTCTCTTCTCTCAGCTGATACACAAGAACCAGCAGAGGTTGTTACATATTCAATTCATTAATGTCCTGACATGGATTGTCTTTTCAATTTAATCCTTTAAATTGACATCATTTCTGGTTGATTCTGCAGCTTTGTGATGCAATTGAGCTGCTGAAAACAGAGTCTTTAACAGGTAGCAATAGCAAAGAAGGGAAACACAAGCGTAAGGTAATAAAAGAAGTCATAAGTTTCAAATTTCCCAATAGCTCTTTCCCTTTGTATCCCATGGCATTTTCTTTTGGCTTTCCTGTCTTTGTTTGTCATGCTTTTGCATAATTGAGTTAGCTTGTGGCTAAATTTAGAGACTCAAAATTGGCAGAATGATGAAGTTGGTGTACAAAGTATGGAAATGTTGAAAGTAAGAGCTGCCCTGGAGGAAAAATTGAAGCAGAAGGGAGCCTTTAGTTCCTTTTCTTCAAAGCCTGATAAAGCTCAGAAGCATCGAAGACCAGTCAATGGGTACTTTTACTGCTTCTATCCTCCTTAATTTTAAGCTGCTTATGACTTGTGATGACTAACTTGTTCCATGGAATGGAACAGACGGCTTGAAAGCCATGAAGACTATGATGACGATGCCGTAGATGATGAGAAGGGCAATCATAGATTGAGTAATGAGCATACAAGCATGTTGGGATCAAAGAAACTTTCCAAACTTGTTATTTCCAAACAGAATAAGCCAAAGGTATTAATTACATCCTATTTTATGTGACTTAGCCATGCCCTTTCTTTTTATGTCCTCTTCAATTTATCACAGCCTGGAAATAAATTAGGCATAGCGGTTCTCCAACTGGATAGATATGTTTCAATTAAAACAGTTATCATTTATAAAGGAATTAATTCTCCAGCATCCACATGATTGCTCATCTGATATTAACCCCCAAGTTGCTCAAGTTGACGAGAAGAAATTGAGTTGGAAGATTCCACTTCAAATTTAACCCTTTTGAAATGGATCATTACAAATTAGACTCTTAAAATTCAATTGTTTTGACTCGGTGCATACTGAGCTGAGTTTTATTTATCCTAATTACTCGCATCTGAAATTGATGCTGGAGCAGGAATTGAGAAACTGCTGCTTTCTGTAATCGTTATTAAAACGATTGAAGGTTCAACGGATATCATTCCAACAAGCAACACCTAACTTGATTCTTCAACATCTCTTGAGGAATTTTTGAAAATGATTTCAACTTTTTATCACTATTTTGGAGCGACTCTGACCATATAGTAAATTATGTTTGGGCCGAGTATTTTAGATTGCATTTTGATGTGATTTTTTTTTCTTCTTGCTCCTCTGTGAGTAGGTTGTTTCTGGTGATGATGATTTGCCTATGAGAGATGATATTGGAGAGAGGAGGAGGAAGCACGAGCTTAGAGTGTTGGCAGATGCTGGAGTTAAGACCGAGGATGATGCTGGACTTGGGACCGAGGATGATGCTGGAATTATGTCTGAGGATGAGCTTGCAATTGAGTCTGACAAAAATGATGATATGGATGAAGATGCTGAATCCTCAGAAGATGATTTGTACGAACAAGTGAAGCAAAAACGAGCAGCCAAACTCGCTGCCAAAGCTGAGATTTACACAAGGTTGGTTTACTTGTTCACTGTTCTTGAACATTACAATCAAACCATGCTCTTGTACCTGCACTGGCTAGAAAGTGCAGAGATGCTTCTGAGACTTAAACTTGTGGCGGTTGCTTGTTACTTGAATCGTTAAATTGTTTGCCCAAGAAAACTCAGATTAAACCCTTCAGTCAATTTATGTAATTAAACTGTCAAATTGCTTTTACAGGACCTCAGCACCCCCATCCATGCCTGAAACTGTTGATGGAAAACGTCATATCACTTATCAGGCAAGAATGCCTCAATTTCACCATCTTTTGTCAGCTATAATCGTTCCCTGCTGGTATTGACTTACAAATATACGCACTTTCTGTTTTTTTAATGACACCAGATTGAGAAGAACAGAGGGCTAACACGTCCGCGCAACAAGTTGACAAAAAATCCAAGGAAGAAATACAGGGTACGTTCATTGTTTTAGTTTATTTTGCCGCATGATAGATTACTCCACATCTTTCTTTTTTTCACCTGGGGAATTGTCCTTGAATTATTAATTTACTTCTCCCCCACTCTCTCTGCTCAGACAAAGCATGATAAAGCACAGAAGCGGCGACTAGGGCAAGTGCGCCAGATCAAGAAACCTTCTGGTCCTTATGGTGGTGAAAGCTCTGGAATCAACGCAAGAATTAGTCGAAGCATCAGACTCTGAAACTAAGCACTATGTTCCTTTGTACCATGAAAGTCGAAGCATCAGACTCTGAAACTAAGCACTGTGTTCTTTTGTACCATGGAAGTGTTGAGTTTAAAATTTTAATATAAGACAAATTTCCTCCTGAAAACTGCTTGACTTGATGATTCAAGCTTTACATGTTTGAAAGCCAGAATTTCGAGGAGCATAAAATCTTAGAAACTTTCCCTTAGTCTTCGTGAAGACGTGACATTGCTAAAACAAAAACAAGGGTTTGCTGTTGATTTGTTTCAAATTCCTTGGACATGTAAATTTTTTTTTTCCCTCTATCCTAGATTTGGTGGAAAATCTGCCATTTCCTTCTAATTCAATAGGGTTTTCCAGTTAGTCTTTAAATTTGATTTCAGTGTGAACACTTCTGGTCTCCAACCAAACCAAAATTTTTAGAATTTCTTATGGTTAAAAGAGGAGATATTCCTTGGTGTCCTTGACAATTTCTTATAGGTTAATTACCATATAATTTAATAATTTTGAAAGAAATAGCTCATTTTTTATGCATCTGACACAGCAAACTACAAAATCTCTTCCAAGTAAAAACATCCACAATCTTTCTTTCAAGCTAAAGCGGGAGAGAAAAACACAACCCAGTTTTCTTTATTCATTACTTGTTAGCTTTGTGATATATAGAGCACCGTAAATTTCACAAAACACCACCAGCCCACACACCAAGGTAAAAAACCCTAAGTAGTTCATAGTTATTTTTCACAAAAGCCCAGCTAGGGTTTCCTGTAAACCGCAGCCAGCTAGGAAAAGATTTTTCACCAATATTGCTGCTGCTTTCTGTAATCGTTATTAGAATGATTGAAGGTTCAACGGATATCATTCCAACAAGCAATACCTAACTTGATTCTTCAACATCTCTTGAGGAATTTTTGAAAATGATTTCAACTTTTTATCACTATTTTGGAGTGACTCTGACCATATAGTAAATTATTAGTATATTAGCTGAAGTTTACAGCGGGTCAATATTAAAAAAAAAAATTAAATATAAAAAAAATATTAAGAATTTAAAAAATATTGTAAACGTCTTGAATGTAACATGAAACATGATCGCCAGACCTAGAAAACTTGGATTGATGTAATGTCAGACCCAAGGCTCTTGGACCTCGTGTAGTTGCCAGATCCAAGATACTTGGGTCTGACAAAAACACCGGACACAAGTTAACTTTTTTTTTTTAGGCTAAAAGTGTTATTGTATTGTACATGAAAATTGAAAAAACCTAAAATACCATTTTTTTGACAGCCTATTCTTTTTTAATCTTGGGGTAAAGAAGTATTTTTATTGTTACGAATATTATAAAAAACCAAAAAAGCTATTGGTAAACAGTTCTAATTTTTGTTAACTATAGGAGTAAAAGAGTACTTTAACTGTGTTAGAAATTGGAAAAGACGCATACACCCCCAAACAGTATTGTAATGACCACTGAGCCAGCTAAAAGACTCAAATATCCCTAAATTGAAGGTTTATATTTAAGTCACTAAAAGGTAAAAGGGCAAGGTCTGACAACCATGTTGACCCAAAAGTCTTGGATCTGGCAGCCATGTTGACCTAAGTGACTTCGGTCTCGAAATCATGTCAGACCCAAGTAAACAACAAATAAAGAGAGGATACTTATGTACTTTAATTGTCAGGAGAGAGAAAAGAAAAAAAACATAAACAATCGATTACCGACGGTAATCCAATCATGATATGTATACATGTGCCATATCATGTGGAAGAAAGCACGCTTGTGCACCTAGTGAAACAACGGATGACTAGATTTGGCCACAAAAAAGCGTCTGTCGGGGCACCTTAATGGCGCGGGCATCGCCCACTCGTTGGAGTGTGTGGACACGCGCCAACAACTTTTCGATAAAAAAATAAAAAATACAGCCTGAAAAATATTAAAACGCCCCATGACGTTCTTAATTACATAACATACTCATGTAATTTTACTATCACAATCATATGTATCTATACCTTCAGTGAAATCTACATGCTATTTAGCTTTTTTTATAATTATAATGTTTGGGCCGAGTATTTTAGATTACATTTCGATGTGATTTTTTTTTTCCTTTAGCCCCTCTGTGAGTAGGTTGTTTGTGGTGATGATGATTTGCCTGAGAGAGAAGATATTGGAGAGAGGAGGAGGAAGCATGAGCTTAGAGTGCTGGCAGATGCTGGAATTATGTCTGAGGATGAACTTGCAATTGAGTCTGACAAAAACGATGATATGGATGAAGATGCTGAATCCTCAGAAGATGATTTGTACGAACAAGTGAAGCAAAAACGAGCAGCCAAACTCGCTGCCAAAGCTGAGATTTACACAAGGTTGGTTTACTTGTTCACTGTTCTTGAACATTACAATCAAACCATGCTTTGTACCTGCACTGGCTAGAAAGTGCAGAGATCCTTCTGAGAGTTGAACTCGTGGCGGTTGCTTGTTTACTTGAATCGTCAAATTGTTTGCCCAAGATAACTCAGATTAAACCCTTCTGTCAATTTATGTAATTAAACTGTCAAATTGCTTTTACAGGACCTCATCACCCCCATCCTTGCCTGAAACTGTTGATGGAAAACGTCATATCACTTATCAGGCAAGAATGCCTCAATTTCACCATCTCTTGTCAACGATCATCGTTCCCTGGTATTCACTTACAGATAGACGCACTTTCTGGTTTTTTAATGACACCAGATTGAGAAGAACAGAGGGCTAACACGTCCAAAAAATCCAAGGAAGAAATACAGGGTACGCTCATTGTTTTAGTTTATTTTGCCGCATGATAGATTACTCCACATCTTTCTGTTTTTCACCTGGGGAATTGTCCTTGAGTTAGTAACTTACTTCTCCCCCCCCCCTCTTTGCCCAGACAAAGCATGATAAAGCACAGAAGCGCCGACTAGGGCAAGGACCTTCTGGTCCTTATGGTGGTGAAAGCTCTGGAATCAACGCAAGAATTAGTCGAAGCATCAGACTCTGAAACTAAGCACTGTGTTCTTTTGTACCATGGAAGTGTTGGGTTTAAAATTTTAATTTAAGACAAATTTCCTCTTGAAAACTGCTTGACTTGATGATTCAAGCTTTACATGTTTGAAAGTCAGAATTTCGAGCATAAAATCTTAGAAACTTTCCCTTAGTCTTCGTGAAGACGTGACATTGCTAAAACAAAAACAAGGGATTGCTGTTGATTTGTTTCAAACTCCTTGCACATGCAATATAATTTTTTTTCTCTATCTTTGATTTGGTGGAAAATCTGCCATTTCCTTCTTCTAATTCAATAGGGTTTCCCAGTTAGTCTTTAAATTTGATTTTAGTATGAACACTTCTGGTCTCCAACCAAACCAAAATTATTAGAATTTCTTACGGTTATAAGAGGAGATATCCCTCCGTGTCCTTGACAATTTCTTAAAGGTTAATTACCATATAATTTAATAATTTTGAAAGAAATAGCTCATTATTTATGCATCTGACACAGCAAGCTACAAAATCTCTACCAAGGAAAAACATCCACAATCTTTCTTTCAAGCTAAAGCGGGAGAGAAAAACACAACCCAGATTTATTCATTCATTATTTAATAGCTTTAGAAAATATAGAGCACCATAAATTCCACAAAACACCAACAGCACACCAAGGTAAAAAACCCTAAATAGTTCATAGTTATTTTTCACATAAGCACAGCTAGGGTTTCCTGCAACCCGCAGCCAGGTAGCGAAAGATTGTTCACATAAAGGGCAGGACCTTGGGGATGTCTTGATTCAATCTTATTCAACCATGACCTGCTTCTTCCCCTGAAAACCCCACTTGAAACTATCTAAAAACAAGGGAAAAACAACAGTAGAAAAGACCGAAGCCATGGAAATCACTGATAAATAAGCAAAAAACCTGCTAACCTTAGGCTTCTTATCAATCATCAGAGAACAAAAGGAACCCGTGAAAGCAAAGACGACAGAAATCACAAAGGCATGGAATATTGAAGGGTGACCTTTAAAGATCACAGTAGGAACTGGATTCCCATCTATGTTTTCTTGAGGGAGTAAGTTGAGAAACATACCAGTTGTGAAAGTAATTATCAAGATAGACTTCAATTGCAATTCTGTTGGACCTGAATTTGGTGAAATCTGATGGTTGATTTTCGTTGCCATGTTTCTTGATTCTTCAAGAAATTGTTCCACAGAAAACTTCGGATAATGGGGATCTAAGCAACCCCCGTCTGGATAGCTAATATATGGCCCACCCACACACACCCACCCGCCCACACACCCACCCGCCCACACACACACCCACCCGCCCACACACCCACCCGCCCCCACGCACACGCACACGCACACGCACGCGCGCGATAAAATCTTAAATTAATTTTAATGCAAAAAAAGGGAACCACAAATTAAAAAATATATACATATATGAATGCTAATAAATAGAAATGTAGTTAATTTATATAAAATATATATATGTTCACACGGGTCTTGATCTTCTTTCCCACAGCTGGATAGCTAATATTTGTTCTTCTTCCACAAGAATTTGCTGCTTTCAAAACCACATCTCTTCGATTCTGAAAGGGGAAAGGTGCCAAATTCACGTAAAGGTGGACTCAGAAACACGTTATGCTTTCTCCTTCACAAGTAACCCCTCATCTCTCCCCGCCATTATCTGGTAGCAGTTTCTCTGTGATTTCATTGAGAGGAAAAATCAGGGAGAAGAATAGGATGGAGTCTCGGTACTATTTTTTTTTCTGGGTTGATTGAGGGATTATGGTGTGTGTTGGAAGATGAAAGTGACGACTAGGGAAGCACCACCTTAATTGAATTTCTCTCCATAAGACGAGTTTATTGACAAAAAAATCAGTCTTTTTGGTGACCGCAATGTAACCCTTCGAGCATTTTCTCTATCCTCTAGTCTTTGCAGTGACTCTCTCTCATCTCTCAATACATAGAAACTGAAGCTCGTTGAAAATGATGTTTGGTATTAAAACATGAATCAATAAAATAACAAGAACCAAATTATATAAAATCTTAAACTTAGGGGATTAAATTGAAGTTTACCGTGCTCAATCTAAATGGGACATGTTGTTTATTTTTTATCAAATTTGGTCCTTGTTTTTTGACTTCATATTCCTAACCCTAATTAAACCTTGATCTCGCAAAATTGAAGCCTATTTCAACATCTAACACCAAACTAAACATAGTAAATGCAGGCTCATGCAAATTGAGAATAAAAAATGCGAGGACTAAAAACATGGCACTCTTATCTCGTAGGATGAAATCACAAAAATTAAAAGTTCAAGGGTAAAAAACAAAAGATTTGAACTATTCAAAATGAACATTGTAGTACATAGTGGAACGGGGGACAACGTTTTCCATCTGTTTAGTTTATGTCCTAATATAATGGGCCTGGCAAATAGAAATAGAATAGCTAACTAGCCGAGTACTCGTGATACAATTTTTTTATATAGAATTTCGAGTTGATTTTTAATATAAAAAAAATATGATGAGATGATGAACACATTTTTCAATATCATAAAAAAAATTAATTGAAAATTAAAAAGTTGATGCTTGTAATTAATAAATAAACTAAAATTTATATGAATTAATAAATCATAAAAAAAGTTATTAATGCTAACTATAAATCAAAAATAGCCATTAAAAATTCGATATATAGAAAGTTAATTTATATCGTGGGATGCTATACAATTTTTTTATTAATTATACGGAAATAAAAATAATTTTTTATAATAAAAGTAATAATTTAAATTATAATAAAAGCTAAAAGATGTGGGGAAAATATTGTTTCACTACACTCATAAACATTGTGGATTACATAATAATCTACCATGTTTTGTATTTTTTTTTGGTTGCATTTTGATCCTTTTTTTTATTGATTTTTTTATTTTTTAATTTAATCCTTATATTATGTATTTATTGGGATTTAGAGTTGATAATTTATTTTAATTTATCTTTTATATGGTTATTGCAGCATTAGAAAAATATCTCAACATCGTGTATGATCCATTTTTTTTAAGAAAATAGTTAAATAAAAAATGATTTCGAAAATAACTAACTTATTAAACTTTATGAAATTAATGACCGGATTTGCAAGTTTGAAAAGATAACCTTGATTATTTCGGTTCACGGGTTTAGCAGGGTATTTTTTTTATTTTTAATTGAAGTTGATTATATAATTTTTTTTATCATATTTAATTTAATAACTTAGTTTTTAAATTTAAAAAGTACATGGGCTTGAACGCAGGTTTCACAAGTTAAAAAATGTTTTATTTTCTTTGTAATTTCATCTATAGATGTTGAGTTGGTTAGGAATTGAGTGCACAATGTCGTCGTCCGCTTCCTTCCTGCTTTTTTGATAGATGCAGCTGATTAATGAAAGCACCTTGAGTGGCAAAACCAGGCCACTAAGGAGAGAAAAGAGTACGAGAGATACAAACCCATATCAAAGCACTGTTATGGAACCAAACACTGTCTAAAAACCAGTAGAGATTGATGGCTTCCTGAACTCAATACAGCCAGTCGTTGCATCAGGCAATATCACTTCAAAGAAATATATCATGCAGATCAAATCTATAGTTCCTGGAAAGAAATTTCAAATCTATAGTTGCTTCAACATATGTTTTATAGATTACCAACCATTTGAACAAGTTGTTGGGATATTGGTAGAAATATTCCATTGCTTGAAGTTGATGATTCACAAAGAGTTCTTACAGGGCATTTTTACACGATAGAGAATAAGCATTTTCACAAGGACTGTGCCACAGATCTAGACCGTGGGCTCTATATTTAGGCAGTTGGATAAGAGGAGTCCATTGCTATGCCACAGAGACCTTCTTCGGCATCTATGTCTCTCTGCATCCTTATGTATCCTTCCTCACCCCAACTAGTGCCCCATGAATTCTTGACAAGCCAATATTTGGTACCATCACTGGTTTCGCCATAACCAACTGCTGTAACACCGTGGTCCAATTCTGTTCCACACTTTCCTGTGAAAACACCACTTGAATAGAATTGAAAGTCAGACCCTCCTGCATCAATGGAAACAGAAATTGGCTGATTGGCCACAGCCTTTAACAATTCTGCCTCACTGTTAGCAGGAACACTTTCATAGCCAGTTATTTTGGCTATATGAGATGCCTGCTTTTTTGAGTTGCAAGTCCCATCAGCTGCCTTGTAGGGGTAGTTAGCTTCAGTTGTGATGCCATGGTTCTTGATTATGAATTCAAAACCATCTTCCATGAGACCACCTCACAGCCCTGATCCTCACCTTGGGTGTCACAATCTACAAGCTCTTGCTCGGATAGGGAGACCAATTTACCTGTGGTAAGTTGATTGATGCCCTCGGTAGCTGCTACGGTGGAAAAGGCCCAGCAGCTGCCTGTTTTTGTTCCAAACAAAATCAGACGACATATTTTGACATTAATACAAGTGTAACATATAGTCTACAGCAGCATAAATGCAGTGGTAAGGATGCATTGCTTGGCGCTAGAATAAAATTCTGGCCTTGCAACTACAAGTATGCGTGAGCCTCGATAGATGTCAAATTAATTTTGATGCAAAGGATATTCTAAAACTTGAATCCAAAATATTTGGTCATTGCAATTCCGATACCATATTAGAAAATCATCCAAACTGTTAAGACAAGTGAAAAAATATAAACATATTAAACTTACCACACTGGCCTTGATCCTTGATAGGAGTAACAACACCTTTCTTTCTCCAGTCCACGGTAGCAGGAACAGCAGTAACATTTTCATACTTAAATGATGTAACTTTCATTGGCCTTGTCTGAAATGGCCTCCGATAACCATTACGAGCACCCTTGAACTCTTCATTGGTTTGGTCTGCAAATTTATTAACACTTAGCTTATATGGCTTGTTTCCAGCAGTATTGAATGATTCTATGTATTCAACGTTGTCCTTGAATATCTTGAACCGTCTTTCTTTCTCTGCAGCATCTAGATAGACCTTTCCATATGTAGCCATCCATTGCTCATGCTTGGCAGACATGGATGATTCTTGGAGCTCCCGAGAAGCTACTTCAAAAGCCCACATTCCCAAAATGAGAATGAATGCAAAGAAACATTGCCTTTTGCATATCGAAACCATAGTTTATCTATAAAATGTAGTTAAACTGTATTAACTAGAAATGAATGAGCTGCACATATGCAGCAAACCTCTATATATAGTATGCTAATGTTCCTATTTGATTGCTTTATTAATCTATAAGCACTTGTTTAGGAAGATCAGGATGCTTAGAGTAACCGGAAAATTGCATTTGATTTGGATGGCCAGGTAGTAGTGTCCCGTGCAATCTGCTCTGATTCTGGCTAAATATCTTCTCAACTATCTAAATGTGTTTTTATGGTACAAAACAAAAAAGAACCTAAAGGAAATGTTTTTTGAGTATTTAATAATTGACTTGACAGTAATTGGAGGCTTCATTCTTGGCAGGATCCTGCTGTCTCTAGGCTTGTTAACCGTGTTCAAATTCACAGGCAGCTTATGCTAACTTCAGTTGAAGTATCTAAAAATAGCTGAGAATCATGGCTGGATGTCATTGATATTTACACTGATCTTCACTCCTCAAGCTAGATAATAAATGCAGCCAAAAGTCTTCCTTCTTCCTGTTCTTGGCCATCATAGAAGACAAATGACTTGCCCTGAAAATGTTGCAGCTCCTTTCATTCTTCAAATGAAAGATACTACTGCATTACAGTTACTCGAGCAACTTAAAAGAAGCTCGACCCTTCAACATAAACCTTGTCTGAAAGTTGATGTGTTTAGCATCTCGGATACCTTGCGATGGAAATACATTGAAATTCGCAGAATTTTGAGGCATTTATCATAGGGTACGTACATTCCTAGCAATTCCAAGGGCATTTCATGTAAACTTTGCATTATTATCAGACACATCCCACTAGAATTTTACTCAATTCAAAGGTTTCTTGCCCTCCCAGGAGGCTAATTGCAGGTACTCCAGCCTAGCCTGAACAGACAATGGAGAAATGTTTCGAAATATATCCTTTGAAGTCCACCACAGCCGACTTTGCAATCCTGGAGTTTTTTCACAATTCTTTGAACAACTTTATCTGGCAAAGACTTGCCATCGTTTTTAGTTAGCCATGCTGAGATGCAGTGAAACCTGGAAATCCAGAATGGGATACCAGCAGAAAATCTCATCTTTAATTTGGAGTTCACGTCCATGTCTCCACTGTCTTCTCTTATATTATTGGAAGATTACCGTAAGAATTATCGAAGAATTAATCTAAAAATTTTATATAATAAAAAAATTAATATAAATTAACTCGGTGACCTAAAAATTAACTTAAAAATTTAGTGACGTACAAGTTAACTTAATGAGCTCATGACTTGGGGTTCGTTTTCGAATCAATCTAAAATCACAAGAAATTTGAAAAAAATCAAATGTAGGTTCATCGATAGATTTCATTAGCTATTTGATGTTTAGGGGTGAAATTGAAACGTCTTAGAAACAATAGGAGTAGCATTAGAAAATTGTAGACCATAAGGATAGAAGAGAAACATTAAAAGCCTATGGGGGTAAAAATAAAGTTTTTGTAATCAGCCTGCCACCAAAACCCCACAAATCCTTCACTAAGCAGCGCCCTGTCCCTCTTCTCCGCAAAACCCTTGCAGCCCCATCAACAAAGCTTAAGGTCAGTTTCTCTCAAAGCTTCATTTTGAGTACCTGTCTTTTTCACCCTTGTAGCTCTCTTTGGATTTATGGGTTTTCTGAAGTTGGCTTCTTTTTGGATTTTTTTTCTGCAAAAAGAGCAAAAGATGTGATCTTTTTCTGTTTATTTAATGGGTTTTATTAATTGAATGGTAATGTTGGGTTTTTAGTGACTTTCTGTCTGTTTATTCATTGAAAGATTGTGTTTTTAACAGACCCTTTTTCTTCTTTTGCTTGTTATGTGATTTTGTTGTGCAAATTAATGAAGGTGTAAGGCGGCTTTAATAATTTGAAGAGACCCTTTTCTATTTCTTTCATTTGAAGAGCAGATTAGTATTCAGAAATGATAACTCTGGAGTGTTTGTAGAAGTGAGGAAATGTCATTGTTCATGTGGATTGTTTGATTTTAAGCTGATTTTGGATTGGAGTGGCTTAGGAATTTTATGATTGTTTCGATGGGAAATAATCATGTCACTTGCTTGTTTGGTTTTGTTTTTTGTAACTTTGTATGCTTTAAGATAAAGAGATTTTTCATTTGTTAATGAGAAAATTTTGCGTTTTTATTGTGTAAGTTTTGTTGTTAGCTCATTGTTTTCTAATGTCAGATGGCTTGGAAAGGTATATGGCAGCTGAAAAGGCTGGTTGTGAGCTACTGTGACTGGGGAGGAAGTAGTAGGGGTATCAGGTATGAGTTTCGGCCTATAGATCACATATGTTTTAATCACTGAGTGATGAGTTTTTGTATCTAAGAAATCTAGAAGCAAATTCGATGCATGTTAAACTCAACTTATGGGAGGTCGAATGTTATAGTTTTGGTCATGTTCAAAATAAGTCCATGGGTGCACTGGGGAGAAAGTGTATAGATCAGATTGAAGTAGGAGTTAGGAAGGGTGGAAGTAGACCAAAAGATTTTCCATCAGTTTGCAGAAGGTTTGCTTGAAAATAGAACTTAATAGAGGCAAAGGATCCATTTACTTAACCCACACTAGTTCGAAAAATGATCAGGGCAGGTGTTCTTACCACCCAACCAGCTATGGAGATGGTAGTACTTGGATACTTTGCATCTTTATCATCCTAGTTTAACTCAGCAGCATCTCGAACTAGGATTAAGAATTCTGAAAGTTATTATGGAGGTAAAATATGTTTTTTATCAAACCTTATCCTAATCTCCATTTTTCAATGTCATAGAGATCTATATCTGTGAGCAACTTTGTAAATTATGAGGGGGGAAAAATCAATGGACACTAAGACCAAACATTAACAGCTCTTTGGAACCAATTCTATACTAGAATTAATTTCATCTATTTAAGTAGATTGAATTGATTTGATTTGCTAAATGAATTCTTTTGTTTGGAATAGGTTTTAAAGTTGTGGAATTCATTTCACTTAAGTTAGTGAAAATAAATCATTTATCCGAATTGCCACCATCCCCAAAAAACTTCTTCCAAGCAGATGTGAGAGAGAGGGGGGGGGGGTAGAGAAGGGTGTTAGTGGGATTAGTTTCAAGGGGTTGATTATGAAGCAAACCACACCCCTGATTTTAGTGGGATTAATTTTCAATGAGCCGATTCTGAAGCAAATTACACCCAAAGTGGTGTGATTCGCAAATCTATTAAAAAACTCTAATTTTGATTGGTTGTAGAATTCATTTATGTTGCTTAAAGTTTTTCAAACACTAGAATTGGATAAATGTTGTTGAAATGATTTCATTTCTATTCAATTTGGAAGTTTTCAAACAGCCTGTAAGTGAACTCTATATATATGACCTGTATGTTTGTGTGAATCTCATGGATGGATGTTGATTTTTATTCCTAAACAGAAGTCCAAACCTTTATAGGTCCTTGGTGCTTATAGCACCCTTGCTGATTTTCCTGGCCACTGGCTTTTCTACAATTAGTAGTTATCGATTTAATTATGAATATGGCAGGGCCTTCATAGAGTCAAACCTGCCAGCATACAAGGATAGCAATCCACAACTAGAGGTGATCACTGAACTTTCTCGCGGTCAGCATCCATGTTTGAAGGCTTTTTACAGTAAGCTTCTCTCTCTCTCCCTCTCTCTCTCTCTCTCTCTCTATTTCACACACAACAATAAATACGAGAACTAGGGTCTATTTCTACTAAATAATAATTCTTCTCTGCAACATGAATGTGTCTGTGCTCATTCATTTGGAAAAGCCTTTTCAATGTTTTCTTTTTGGCATGCAAACAGAGAACAAAAATGAGAGGGTGGTATGTGTGAAGAATTTGGCATCGGAAGACGTACTTCTTCATGCTACCAGGCTAAGGAATGCGTTGGGAAGAAAAGTGAAAAAACTGCCAACAAGGCATGTGACCAAACACCCTAGCGTACAGGGTACATGGACGACTGATGTTAGATTTTGAAGCACGAAAACATTCTATATTACAACTTCTCGTGGCTTTAGCTTCATGAAGATATTGTGATAACATGCTGGCACCGGGATCAAGTGAAAGTCATCTGTAATGTATTTTCTTGGGTTAGCTTGAACTTCCGGTCATAATTTAGACGTTCCAAAACTTTGGCCCTAGACTTGGTCCCAGTTTGTTTTGTTCTAAAAGACACGACATTTGCATATCTATCCCATTCGATAAAATTCAGTTATCCTCTTATTTACCAGCCTAGTGTATTGTCACGACTAATAGGATTTATTGGGATTCTGATGTGAATTCATAGGTTATTTGACCAAACTGGGATTCTTATCTGCTACTTGTTTCCATTTATTTCCCTATCTTCGTACAAGTTGGAGTCTCAGGTTCCCCTATTTCTTTTCTCTCCTGTCACAGGTCTAGCTGGTGTTGCAGCTAGTTGATGTGCGGTGAGCAGCAAAGCTACTATTAGGGGGGAATTCCCACATACTGTTCTAGCCATATTCTGATATGAAATGTATTTTTCGTTTTATCATAATGAACAGACATTATACAATGGTTCAAGAACTGATTCACATGAATCTCTTCTCCCAAAACAAGAAGATTTGAACCTCTGGAAACAGTCCATGTTAAGTAGAAAAGAAAAACCGAAATAATAATCGTGGTAAGACAGCTGGGTTTTGTAGTCTAGATGCCTGCCAATGATTCTCTTCCATTACATGTACCTGCCTGGATGATGGTGCGTAATCATAGCAGCCGTGCAGAATCACACCCCTGCGACAAGACGAGGACCCCTGTTCCCAGTTTGGTCTTGCATGCCAACCCTAATTTTTCTGTTCAAAAGTCCATCCCAATGAAATCGAATTGCCACATATCTGTGCACTTAAATATTCAACATTTAGCCTCCTGCACTGCTTTCCTAAATTTTCAATTGGAAAAATCACAATCTAGAACACACGTCATTCTCTTGCATATATAAAACTACAAATTGTCAATGAATGACGATGATGACAAACGCATCTGCCTCTAACATGTTCCAAAACATCCATCGACTAGCGACAACATGGCAAAATGCTAACAATGTTATCATACCGTTACAAATCTCAACGAGCAGCTCAAAACCCTTTGCGTTAACACATAAATCATCCAACAAAATTTCAAATACAAAAGCATGTGCTTGCATGTGTATGCTTCCATTTGACCACCTCATATTCTTTCATAGGCCTAAATTTCTAGTTAGGAACAATACTGCGTTTAAATGTGGTCCAGTGTCAATTCTGCAGGAATCAACATCCAATCTTCAGTACGCAGTTTAAAAATGGTCCAGCAGCAATCTTGTATTCTACCATGAACCCTCAGCAGTTGTGCCAGCCTCAGCGGCCTTCTTCTCCCTTTGTTTCTCTCTTTTTTTCTTGTTCTTCAGCGCATTCTTGCTCATTTGTCTGAATTAACGTCATTGATGAGTATTAACCTTGTCAAAATTGAAATGTTTATGCAAGCATGGAAACAGAATATGTACTTACTCAGTGGAGCTTCCTCCAAACAACTGTCATTGCAGAACATGAAAACCATCAGAACATAAGCAAATAATTAAATCCAATCAAGCAACATTGTAATATTTGTAATAATAATTGCCAAGAAAGAATAGCTTAAAAATCGAGCTGAGTATATTTGGAAGTTTGGCACCAGTTTGCCACAGCAATGCAGAAGATGAACCCAATGATTTGTATACTTGGTACAGTTCAATAGCCAATATACTTCCTCCACTGATAAAATCTTCAAAATCTGGTAGTCAACAAAAGCAAAAGGCAGAAAAATACTGCAAGTAGGGCTTCAGAACAATGGTTGTCATGGAGAGAAGTTCCCTCTCTCAAAGGCCCAAGAATCTGGATGCCATGAGTTGCTTATATAATGCTTTTTTTTTTCTTCTGAGAGGCCAATGGAACATGCGCTATTCTATTCTCCCATTAATACCAAAGTGGCATTTAATGTATTTCTTTATGCATACAAAGAATCCTTTTAAAAGGGTACTCAGACACTCATATTTTTCCTACTAGTTCCCCGACATGCGCTACATTGTGGATTGGATCAAAAAAAAATTTAACGTAAAAAAAGAGTCTAGGTCACAAGAAACTATCTAACATTGTTATTAATCCTGACCTAATGAATAACATATTAAATCAATCCAGGCTTCGTGGCTTAACCCACCAAACCCGTGACCTGGATCATGAACTCTACCGAATTTAACAACTTTGTTTTAAAAAAAAACAGTTATTTTTTACCTAATGATACGATAACAAAAATACATGCTTACAAAATTAAGCACCAATCAAAAGCCGAAATGTTTGTTCAAGACTGTGATAACCTCATAAAAAACAAACTGAAATAAATTATGAAGACCAATTTAAAATCTATCAAATGTTGAAAGATGAAATCTAAAAACAAAATCCAAAAAAGATTTAGTTGGAAGATGGAATTAAAAAAAAAATATATGGCATTATTATTAAACCAGACCCAGCAAGTTAACCTTAAAATTTCCTGACCAGGCTCATTGCCTAGCCCGGTTTTAAAATTAACTCGTATAAGAGTTGCTCCTATGTGATTCAATCTACTTTATGGGTCCAAAAGCAACAAGAACAACCGGTAAAAGCGTAGTTTGATTTTTTTTTGAAAAAATCAAGATAATATCTTTTTTTTCATATTGAGACGATCACTTATTGGAACGACCCGGGCCTCACGTTTTAACTCGACAAGCCCGCAACCCATATCATGAACCCCGCTGGGTTTAAATTTTTTGTTTTTTAAAACTATTTTTTATTTAATAATATGATAACAAAAATAAACATTTGCAAAATTGAGCAACAATCAAATACCCGAACATTTATTTGAGACTGTGATAATCTCAACCGAAACAAATTATGACAACCAATTCAAAATCAACAAAATGTTGAAGAATAAAATTGAAAGAATAAAAGCTAAAAAGCATTTAATGGAAAGAAAAAATGCATGGAAAGAAAAAAAAAAGATAGAATTAAAATTAAGAAGGAAAAAAAAAATAAAGGTAACAATTTATTTAGTGTAGTAGTTAATTACCAAAAGATGTGATCGAAGATTAAGAACAAAGTTAGTTTCAACAACAGATAAATATGGGTAAGTGCAGTGGAGATTCCACTCACAATCAGCAGAAAGGCAAACCCATACAACAGTCAAAATTTAACCTGCTCGTGATTCTTTAAGAGATGACCATCTTAATTAAAAGGATAGCAGGTGGGTTTCTATACCTCTGCCTGAACAGCAGCAGCAGCTTTAGCTTGTGGAGGGCGATAAGCAGCAGGTTTCTGAGCAGGAGCAGTTTTCTTGGAGGCTGCACCTTGTCCTGACAAATAATTAATGTGTTCAGGACCCAAAAATTTATAAAGAAATGTTTCACTATCAAATCAGGGTTTAAAGTATTGATAGAACCTTGAGATTTGGTTTCTGTGACTTTTAATGAATCAACAGACTTGATTAGTTCTGCAATTTCACCAAATCTATCTGGTGATTCTGGTTTCCACTCAACCTTCAGAAGTAATTGCACAAAATCAAGATTGAATCAGACAAATAGAAGTATGACCAGTTCAAGAAAACCAGTAACTTGTTAGAATACCACAAGAATACCAACCTCATACAATTTATCAAACATCTTTTTGAAGTATAGTGATCCATTGTGGTGGAAAATTTTAATCCTTCAATCACATAATTCAGAAATCAGTTCTTGAATTGTTGGCAAATAAGTTTATAAGATGCATGTATGTCCATGCCTCTTACATGTATAAGAAACAAAAATAAATACAGTATCTTTGACACCATACATGATACTGAACAGTTCAACTCTATGACACCGCAAAGCTGAGCAATGGTGCTATTTGATCAAAAACAAAGGTTGCTAAAAAAGTATTTCATCAAGCATAAAAGCTTTAAACTACTGGTTGTTTCACCGCCAGTAAGGGGGTGTTTAGGAGTATAGTAGAGGTTGCTTTTCAAAGTGTTTTTCCCTTGGAAATGCATCAAAATAATATTTTTTATTTATTTTTTAAAATTCATTTATGACACCACCACATCAAAACGATCCAAAAACACTAAACAAATTAATTTGAAGCTAAACAAAATTCAAATTTTAACGAAAAGCAGGTTCAACCTTAATTCCAAACGGGCACTAAGCCATGGCACTTGAAGTGCCTCTGAACAAAAGGTTACTGCTCATTATTGCTAAGCATTTCAATTTTCAGCCAAAATTGGAAGTGTTTGACAAGCTGTTCGATGAAAGAAGGCAATCCCATTTGCGTGAATTTGATTTTCACCAGACAAACAATATACAAGTGTATCACCAAATGTGTTTTAGATCAGGAACAAGAATATATGTAAGAAAGGATGGAAGCACTTCCTCTGTGACGATAAAATAGCATTATTAATTAGTAGTCAAAACTTTAGAGGTATCAAATTATGATCTATGAATTCCAACTTTTGATCCAAGATATGGGGTACAGGTTTGCTACACTTCTAATTATCAGCAATGGCAAGCATGACTAAAGAACCAAAAATCACAACCAATGATCATACCCATTGTCAACTTGTAGTCTTGGAGCTGTTGTGGCAGTCATGAAATAGCACCCATCTGGGGACCACTCACTTGTTACAGACCATTCAGCCTTGGTTGTTCCAATTTGTTTTTTGTCCACATAGTCCCAGAAAGCCTGAAATTTTATTCAAGCATAAGATGAGGAATAAGAAAGAACTTGATCACCTAATTACTTACTCAAAGCACAAAATAGGTCAAACTACATAGAACTGAAAGAAAGGAGTTTTTTTTTTTTTTTTTTCCCATCCTTAGCAGCTTAAACATTAACATGATTTAAATTTGGGTGGAAAAGACAAGGCAGAGGTCTTGCACAATTTCAGCCCAACCCGGGGGGAAGAAACCTAGAGTTGCCTGGAGAAAACAAGCACATAAGAAGATAATAGATGCCATATTCAATAGCTTCATAATCCTAGTTATTGAACAAACAAGCTCTGGGAAAACCCCCTCCATTTACCAAAAACAAAGCCCTATAAAAAAGCAAAGGGTATCTCCAGAGAATGCTCTAAGGTACAAAGAAACACACAAGCATTCCTCCTTCCAAGAGTATCATAAAGCAAGAAGAGGGTCAAAAAGACAAAGCCTGATGGAAGAAAAGACAATCAGTAACATTTTTATGTGGTGTTTAACATCTCAATCTACCAAGAAATGAAGAGAAGAATAGTAGAAAAACTCTAGAAATCCCAGACCAAGAGCATATGAATTATGACCTTCCCAAGGAACATAAGAAAAGATATTTTAACTCATCATAAATGAAGCACACAAAAGAGTTATTGACCTAGGGCTTTCACTAATTAACAAATGAGCTGATCAAAAATTAAATTATCCCAAATTTGTGCATTAATGAAAGAAGAGACAGTGAGGAGCTGGAAAATGATTTAGCAGGAAAAACAATCTTCAATGAGAGGAAGGGTTAGTTCAAATAATCTCAACCCGAAAGAAAACTGCTAGAGAATAATCAACTTGAACTTACTCACCATGTCACCAGGTAAGTTACCAAAACCAGCTAAGCATAGAACTGTAAACCAAAGAATTAAGGAAACATATATCACACAAATAGAATGAAGAAAAAGGTGCTTCAAGTTAATCAAATTGTAAAATATACAACTAGCTAAAAGAACAATCTTTGCCAAAGGATACATTTCCCTTTTGGGTTCCAACGGACAGTATTGTAAGGGCCCGTTCCAAGCTCAAGTAGAGGATGGCACTTCTTATCAAACAATGTTGCGCTTGCGGGCATAACTAAAATAGGTCAAGGAAGCACAAAATTTGTGGAAGTAATTGAGACAGAAATGTGAATGAGCGCAATCTGAGTTGAAGACTAGTAAATTTTTGCATCCTTCGTTTGTAAACTGTTAAAGCTGATTTAAATGTTCAGACATGAGAAAAGTTTTTTTATATATGTAAAAAAAAAAAAAAACCCCATCTGTGCAAACACAGAAATGCAAAATTAACTCTTCAAAAAGAAATCTACCAGAATAACATGGCACAAGTTCGTTATTTTGGAGAATCCACCTCTGAGAAAACCCAACTGCACAAGGTCATCATTACAATATGATTTGTCCCTCAAGGGGTAGAGTTCTCATATCAAAGTTCCTCTACACTTTATAGATGTCCAAATCACTGAGAGTAGATACTTGGTATCAGCCCCTGTCTTTTAGTTACATGCAAACGAGATCTACTAGCAGGGTCCGTGTATTCATGTTTCTTAGACATGTCCTCCAGATGACTGCTTACCTTAATAAGAGTGACAACATGGATCTAATGCAACAAATCTTTCACTCTATGTATGGAACAAGGATACATCCATAAACAACAGCAAATTCTGAACCAGAACATGACCACTGAACATCGTGAATTGGCCCTTCTTTACCTGTTCATGGGTCAAACAATCAAAAGTCACAGTGTCTGCAGACAACTAAAAAACTGAAAAACTAATCCCGAACATACGTAGAGGTACCAGCCCCTCATGGGACCCATTGGTTGTAAGGTAGTTCAGCTTGGACTCTCCATAATAACTTTGATTGGTCTTGTCAACATCTGATTGAGCCACTGCCAGAAGCCCGGTAGAACCACGATTCCATTTCAGTTGCACTGTATCACATCGGAAAAAGCTCCTTCGAGCAACAGGCTGACTTTGCATTTCTTTCCCACAAGCAAATATCTGAACACTGGCTGGAACACCCTACATGATCCAACAATTAATTAAAAAAAAATCATCATAAGGAAGAAGGACAATTAAGGACACCCAAATCTGAAAACCAATTTAATATCTGCATCCGACTTGTCAGGAGCATATTGAAATAACCTGTCTAAATATACAATGAGCCAAATATTGGATTTGCCTAATCCGGAAAGCACCGTGTATGTTGACAAATTTACCATGAGAATCTTACTATAAGAAAATTCAATGTCATCAATTTGAACCTAAAATTTCTATATTTTGGTGATAATACAGCATGAGTTTATCCAATCACAATTCCCAGAATTTGGAAGTTTTGATCAATTATTGGGAAAAGTTCAATTTTTAAAAAAGATCCTTCTTTCAGCATCCCAATTTTTACCATGATTGGAAGAAAAACTATATTCTCGATGTAGTAGTCGACAATATCAATATACAAAGTTCTCAATAGATTTTATTCAGAAAAACTAACCACTGCAAGCATCCAGTTTGCAGTGCACATGCATGACAACATTGTATTTAAGATATGGTTGTGCTTGCATGTAAATGCAATGATGTAATCATTGATTACACATTTACTTAACATGGATAGAAATCATTCCTTAAACTTGGCCTAGAAGCATGGAACACACACCTTAGACTCTGGGATAAATGCTGCCACATGAGACCCTGGCACCATTGAAAGCTCAACAGCAGCCACCCCAGGAACCCTTATGCGGTGAACAATTCCTTTAGAGAAATCTTTGGGATCGAAAAATTGTATTTCATTTGTTGCCATCCGACATGCAATAGCTTCATCAGAACTTAATCGGATCGAGGGCCTGAAGGGCACACATATAAACAATTACATAGTTAAGAACTTCAATATCAAATTACATGCAAGCACATAGGAGGAAGGAAGAGAGAGATAGAGGGAGAGATTATCCAGAACAAGATATTTTAAAATCCCATTTTCAGCATAAGCAAGACAGTATCATCAAATTATGATTCCAGAAATTATGGAAAACTACAATGATAATGAACAATTTTGTATAAAAATGAGCAAAATGTATTTTGAATTCACAACTTGCTTCTAAAAATACAGTCAGCTAAAAGTATATATTACCACGTGGTCTTTGTCATGTTCTTTTGGAATTGCTGATAAACAGAATCACCACTCTCTATCTTCCACAAAACCAGATTCTTATCCTGTGGTGTCGATGATTTCTGAAAAGTCTGAAGATAAGTCCCACAAGGTGACAACACAGCAGCGAGAACATTGGGAACTTGGAAAGATTTAATCTCCTTAAAGCTACTGCAATCATAGATACTAATAACAAAATCACTTTTCATCACCAGAAGTCTAGACCCATCTTCACTAAACTTTGCACGACTACAAGGAACTCTCTCAAGCTTAACACTTGGTTCACCATTCCCAAATGGTGGCCCATTCCACACAAAACACCCTTCTGGTCCTCTAACTGTAACAACAGAATTCAAACAGAAACATAAGAAACAAGCAATAACATGAACAGCTATATTAAAACTCATAAAGGAACGGTCTTTTTGTTCTGATAAGTACCTAAAATCTCCAAGGAAGGTGCAGTGTCCTTAGCTGCCATAACTTATATAACCAACTAAATACCGCTCAGATAAAATCCCACCTGCATCAACCAAAAATCAACAATGGGTTCTCATTGTTTTTTTCCAAAAAGACTTGAACAAAAAGACTCCAACTTTATGTCTTTTCTACAATTAAGCTAATATAAAAGGAGCTAGGCACTGGACTTTAAATCAAGCAAAAATTGAGATTTTGTATTTTCTACATGAATTACAATAGTGGGTATGCATAAAATGATTGATTAAAATAGAAAAAAAACTTGGGAAAAATTAAAGAGCTGTTTGGTGGTATGGGGTGTTAATTTTCTTTTTATCGTTGTTTTCCTTGCAATTTCTAGGGAACCAAACAGAAATATGGTACCTTAACTTGGGAAGTGAGTAGCCGGAATTGTATTTCTGTGGACCGCCGGCTGCGAGAAATGGAGTGGGATCGCAGTACCTAGTAACGGCGTCGGAGGAAGTGATTGCTTGAGAGTGGACGCTTGTTATAGGTTAGCCCCTCGTTCTCATTTTAAAAAAAAAAAAAACAAAAAAATAGAAGAAGAAGAAGCAAATTATAATTTAGTTCTTTATTTTTAAGAACTTAATAGATTAGTTCCTATAGTTTTAAGATTATCATTTCAATCCTTATGTTTCCATCCTTACGGATAAATATAGGGTTGCGTGAAAAATCAGGAACTCATTCAATTCTTAAAGATTTAAGATGTTTTTTCAACTCAAAAAACTAGAAAATATGTTGAAACTATACTGTTTTCTGTTTGAAGAAAATAATAAAATGAAAATCTTTTTTTCTCCTTTTAAGAGTATTGTTCATTATTTATTTATTATTATTTTGAGAGAGAAAATTGTAACTTAATTATTTATTTATAAGCACAATAACACTAGTAGAACATTTTCATAGTGTCCAGATATACATGGTTTTTGCTAGATGGGAGAAAATCTATTTTTAAAAAAAGAAAAAAAGCTTTGTTTCTATATTATTATTTTTTTATATTTGTGAGTTGGAAAATATTTTTTAGTATTTAATTATATCATAAAAAATAAATTAAAAAATTATTTATTGATGTTTTTTTTTCAGGTTTATCAAAAGAACAATAACTATATCTAATAAATAAAAAAGTTAAAAGATGATAAAATTAAAAAAAATTAAATTATTTAAAACAAAATAAATAATAATTAAAAAAATAAATCTGTATATGAAAAAATTGAAAGGTGAAATTAAAAAAAAAAATTTATAAATTATTTAAAAAAAAAAAATTTCTAATTTCTATTTTCTATTTTTCTTGAAAAAATAAAGTATTACTTCGTTACCAAACACTGTTGGTTTTTTTCTTAATTTGACCGTGAATCATTTTTTATTGATCAATATTTCTAAAATTAAACAAACATGAGGAAGTTTATTAGTAAATGGTTCCAAGAAAGTGTTTTTCATGAAACAAACGCCTTGTGAAAAAATCTTTTGCAATTTGTTCAAATGCAAGTTAGATGCAGAAGTCAGATTATGTGTAAAAACTGCTGAACCAAATTCTATTTCCAAAGAGCTGGGTACCGGATACTGTAACGAGCACCACAGATATGTTAAGGAGGTGGGAGGAAATGAGAGGAGGTAGAGGAGAGTTTGAGTTGGACGGTACATCAAGAATTCCATGACCTTTCATCAGAGATCATAATTTGGAAGCATTTATGTGGAAGGGAAGAGTATACTTAGATTACAGGAACAATTAATGGATCTTTGTCTCCCAAGCTTCGAGAATTGTATACATTCCAGGGTTCACGTAATTATTTTCTTCTAACTTTGGTCGAAAGTTAACTTGTGTTCATTGAATTCTGATAGGCTAAATTGAAGTGGCAAAAACAAACAAAACTATCCTTCTTATAGCTTCATTTATACTGTTTTTTGTTCACAGAAAACAGTTTTTGTCCCATCTCATTTCCAGATTTCTGTCCTCCCTCTCTCATGGGACAGCTTGCCATTCTGTCTGGTCCTGCCCTGCCAGTTCAATCCCGTTTTCCTAAAGGCCATTTGCACTAGAATCAGCTGGAAGGGTTTTATTTTGCTTGTTGAATAGTGTACAAATTCAAATGTATTGTGATAATCTATTCTTGATTTTGGACGAGTGGTTGTGATTTCAGGCTTCATTTATGCATGCAGGTTCTTGCCTGCAAAGAATAGCAGACAGAGATGGAGACTAGATACGGGAACTCAGTGAAGCAATAAGGAAACTGATAGAGACTAACAGCAGAGCAGGAGAAAATTCAAGAAATCTATTGAGTTTACAAATGTATTGGTATAAAAATCAGGATGAAGCAGATGAATGCAAGACCTTTTACTTTGTTGGAAAGGAAACTATTGCCAACCTTTTGACTTGGGCCCTTCTCCTTTTAGCATCGCATCAAGACTGGCGAAACAAAGCACGCGAAGAAGTATGTCGTGTTTATGGAGGGCGTGAGCTTCTTGGTGCAGAGAATTTAAGTCATCTCAACCATTGTTAGTCCTCATGGACCACAAAGCAAGAGGCTCACTCGTTATACTGACCAAATCAACAGACAGCTTATTTTTACATGTCCCATAATCCAGAGACAAGGATCCAGCACAAACAGCACTCAATTGAGGAAAACGCGGACCTGCATCTGTGGAATCATGTCAATGATGTAGAAGGTGACAGACCAGTATTAGACTTCATTAAACATGTAGAGCGTCCAATTGATCACTGAGCTCAGTTTCTGAGGTCACAACGACACATCCAATAGAATCAAGTTGACAAAAAGAGCACGCGGCTGAGAGAAGCTCAATGCACGCGATCAATGGCATCCACTTTGGTAAGTGGCACCAAGTAATGAGCAGCTGGGGAGCGCACATCTATACTGGACGCGTACCCCCACCTTCGATTAATTCTTTTATCATCTAGACACATTATATAATCACTTTCAAGGGAGTAAAAATAGAAACGAATCTACCACAGCATGTACAGATTAATTGATCATCGGGAGTTTGATTCAATTTTCAGGGAGAAAGAATCTATCCCCTAATTGCTGCAGCCATGGCAGGCAAGCACACTGCACAAGCTCCAAAAGCGATCCAAAGGTTGACTATCTGGCAGCAGCGTGCTTGTGAATGCTAAGAACCCATGATCTACTCCAGCAAACCCAATCACGGACAAGATTTTTATGGCAAGCCCTCTATGATGTCCACACATCAAGATACTGGCCCAGAGAGATGTAATATATGATATTACTCCCTGCGGCAAAGTTCTGCAGGATATCAAGATGAATAATTCACATTTTACGCGCTGTATCCTTGAGATCCTCTCCATGCAAATTTTGAAGTGTCAAGAAACCGATTAAAAAGTTTGTCATCTTCCCTCACTTTTCCCGGAACCAGAAGCTTAAACTGTGCATCAATTGATCTCAGTTTCTTTAAATCATCCTTATTTTTAATTTTTCAGCTCCTAATGTAGCTTCTTTCTGTACAAAAACACAAATTTGAAACATGATAAAAAGAAAAAACAGAAAGAGAGATATAGAAAGATTCAAAGAGACACCCATGCCCACCATTTATAAAGGGAAGGAAGAAAACGAGTATTCCTTCCATGATAATAAAAAGCAGGTGGGATGCAAAAGAGGGAAACCGAGTTTGTGGTAGTGTTGGCGCAGCGACTGATCGGAATCTGATTTAGTGGCAATAGGTAATAAAAAGGCTAAAATTACTCGAGGAGGAATGGCATGGTTCACCATGATGAAGCAGGGATTTCGGACACTAATGCTCATGACGAATTGAAGCGTAAGATATCCTTCAAAAGACTCTCTTGTAGGAGACTCACGCGAAGATACTCCACTAGAGGCTGATTGGATGAACAAGTAATCGACCATCAAGATTTAAGATTCTACGAACTTTTTATTCTGGCTTCTCCTTTGTTTTATGGCTCGGTTCTTTATCTTTCGATCCGATTAAAAAAAAAATAAGTTAGACAACCCTAGTTTTAAACCTAATCTGGGATTTAGCTGGTTTGTTTTACATGTGGTCGTTATGGCCATCGTGCTGAAAATTGTAGTGCCTGCCATGGTGAAGAAGATATAACAGAGGATTCTAATATCGCTTGTGATCCTCCAATTCAAATGGATTCTCCAGCAATCAGACCAGGAATTGTCGAACAGTATGGTGCTTGGATGCTGGTTCAGAAATCGCGACCGCGTGGCAAGACATTCGATCCGCTGATAAATACAAAGAGTGTTAAGGTAACTACGACAGTCAAGCAACCTTATGGTGATTCAGACAGTACCGAGAAGGCAATGAGATCACGATATGATATTCTGACTGAGTTTCAGGTTCCAGATCAAATAGAAATCCCTGAATCTAGTGCAGCTAGAGAGATTTCAGGCAATGATCAAATAGAAATCCCTGAATCCAGTGTTGAGCCTCGTATTAATGGGGTTAGTGCAGATAAAAGAATCTCAGAACCTTGGCTTTCCTAATTCTTTCAGAGTGGAAGCTCAAGGTTTTTCAGGTGAATTATGGATTCTGTGGAAGGACTCTTCCGATAGGGTTCGTGTGATGGAATGGTGGAGGTCAGTTTGTGCACCTTGAAATTGATAATTCGTCCACCGGCAAGTGGTTTTGTACCGTCATATATGTCAATCCTCAGTTTCTTTTGAACCGCCATCTTTTCGGTTCTGTTTGTTTTTGTATATATAATTTTAACAAAATAAATTTAAAAAAATTATGATTATTTAGATTAAAATTATTATTGAAATCACTGTGAAACAAGTGTTTGAGGGTAAAATGATAAATGGTTGCAAACAGTATTCTTTGGCCAAAAATTATCCGTCGAGCAAGAGAAAGCAACTGTGGTTGATTCTCATAAAAAACAGAAATATTATGTTGCCTAATAAACTATGGTTGGACCACTTTTTTTATGGGTTTCTCACAATTTTATGCAGTAAGAAAATTGAAAAATGCCTAAGAAAATTGAAAAAAACTTCAATTCCGTTATTCGTTTGTTCCTTTTGTCATCAAGAACTAAGAACTTCATCAGTTCTTGAACTACACCGAGGAGGAAGTCATCGTCTTTCCCTGAATCCTCATTCTCGGTGGAATTCAATTCCAAGTGATTGCTAAATTAATCAATATCCCTTATTACTATTACTAGGCTAGAAAGCACTTGGAGAAAACTGATAAATCAGCTTTAATATAGCTCAATACAAAAAGCAAATACGGTTGGTGAATAATATAAATCATATCCTAAAATCTCACCTAACAGTTTAAATTATTGGATTGAGATGGTTCTTTGATATGGTATTAGAGCCTTGATGACCAAGCGGTCACGAGTTCGAATCTCACAATCTCTTATTTATTTGATAAAAATTAAACACAAGATAATATTAGTTTATACGAGTTTCAAGCTTAAAAGATTTTTACTTGAGGTGGTGTGTTTGGCATTAATTTTATACTGTGAAAATGTAATATAAAAATAAAGCAATTTTTTAAATACAAAGCAAGAGGTGTAGGGTGTAGGAGAAATCATTGACCCTCGAAAAGAAACCATTTTTTGCCTCTGGGCTTTAATCCCAGCACACCCTTTTGGGACTCGAGAGCACAAGGCAATCTTGAAGCTTAAAACTAGCCCGTATCATAAAAAAAAAATGATGCCCAAATCCGTAAGAAAATGCAGATCCAGCCAACTCAATCTCTAGTTTAGTGTTTAGTGGTTGTCTTGTTTGCATAATTTACTTGTAAAATGTTTTTATATGGAATGTTTAGTAAGTAATGATATGAAAAATCGTAGAAGATAAACGGCGGTAACGGTGGCGGTGGCGGTAAAAAAATTTTATGGTGAAGATGGTTGAAATAAATATTTTATGAAGTTTTATAAGTTAAAGATTATATTTTAATAAATTAATAAGTTGTAAACTATTTTATGCTTAAATTTTTTTCTTGTAAAATATCATGAAAAAACTCGTGAAATGATTTAAACTTATAGACTTGGTAAAATCCATGCTATTTTTTTATTTTTTTTGTTATAAGTTTGC
>Ga0307515_10000833_pt1 | contig 70939 bp, 62 predicted proteins | sample 17_EM_MG_FD_194513 | JGI IMG/M metagenome (GOLD analysis project Ga0307515, IMG submission 194513) | Populus trichocarpa ectomycorrhiza microbial communities from riparian zone in the Pacific Northwest, United States - 17_EM | ecosystem: Host-associated > Plants > Roots > Unclassified | place... | reverse complement strand
CTCCTCCTCCCCCTCCTCCTCCTCCTCCTCATCCTCCTCTTCCTTCAGCATCAACCAAGCTCCTTCCAGAGATACTTCCAAACACATCTTCAAGCAGCAACGCCGAAAGCTTCGTCTTGAAGGTACTGAACAATCCCAACTGGTTCTGTTGTGCTGTTGCATATGTTCGTACCATGCTGACATGGTCATCGTCCATTATAGGGTAGAGCTGTCCGTCACCATCATTCCACTGATTGCGACAACCACTTCCGTCCTCGGATTCACTTCTCGACTGCTCGACTGTCCGTCTGTCCACCTGCCCACCCGTTCGTTTGCTTGCCTATCCACCCGACCACTTGTTCGTCCTCGCCGCGTCTGTCCCTCTCCGCAACAGCATCAACCCAACACCTACTCGACACATTACCCATGTCTCAATCACAGCAACAGTAAGGCGATCCACAGCAGTACCTTGTATTGAGGCTGACCTCTCAAAGAACTCCAAGCTATCCTCCTTCTAGCACTAGCAAAACTCCGAGGAGACATATTAGCATCGAAGGTTGGAGGACCACAACATATACACCTGGTATCCGGAGCAGAGACAATGGCTCGCAAAATATGGCTGAAAACTTCGATGAAATGTTTAATGCTTGTACTTCTGGTACTCAGGAGGAACCCGGCAGCGATGCCAATGGGCACAAGTAGGTGCTATAGCCAACGCTTCATTCTAATGATAATGAAGGTAGCTACCCCGCACCATTCTTTTTGTAGTGACGTGCTGCTGACTAGCGAATAGAACACTTTAATGCTTCAATGTTACTTCGGTGTCCTCAGACTGAGTACGGGTAGTTCTTGTTTGTACCATATAGGGCGTTTGGGACGGTGGAAATTGTCATCGTCATTCCTGGTTCTTAGTCGCGTGGTTTTTGCTCAGGTGTTTTTTGTTCAGTTTCTATATACCTCTTAGTACTTATAATGATGAATATCTGGATGGAGTTCAGACTAAAAAGATGAATAACTTTTTCTCGTACCTGCGTATGCACGAATGTGAAATGACGCTCGAAGTGCAACGCCTCCAAACCTACTGCACTCCATCTAAGATGATAACATGTTATATCAAAGCGTATTCCCGAGCCTGAATGCATTTCCAGGGTTCAGATGAACACCAACGCCCGCGATGGAAGAAGGCCGTTCTCAAGCTACCAGGAGATGAAGGTATGAGATTATATTTCCTCCAGTAGAAAGTTGAAGCCATAGCACGCTCTTTAAACGTCTAGCATTGCGGAGGTCAGCAGATGCTTCGACGGCTTAATCTTTTTACGACCGACCGACTCGGCGGGTAAACGGAACAAACGAGTCTTCCCCTCATCGGCACATCACCCGACAAAATACCCCTCATATTCCCATCAGCAAACAAACTGCACGAACCAACATATTCAAAAAGGCACAAAGCACTGCCGCGCGCCATCTCAAAATCAATGGAGTTGTTGGACGATCAAGGCGATACTGCACGCCAAGCCATGATACCACATCTTGGAAACAACTGCAGCGGCAGCGGCACCGTACAAATCTCACGACACAACACAGCACCAAGAAGTATTAGTCGCCAGACGAAGGCTTTTATACCCACAGGTAGATGCTTGCTCTGTCTGCGGATAATCATTGGGAAAATCGCAAGTTGACGACGTTTCTGGAAGATGATCGAAGCAGTGACGAATCGAGAAAATTGTTGCCACTCCATCTCACCGCATCTCGCTCATTGCGCGCCCCGTCTCGCTGCGTTCGCTCGCTGTCTACCGGCTTCGAAAACTCGTAAGCTGGCGAAAACTCTGCAGAACGAGAGCACTAGAAAGCTTCCCGAGACACTCGGACATCTTACTCACTCGACTCTGACGGCTTCTTATTGGTAAAGCGGAGGCAGATCATTGCGTTTGACCGGTCCACAAACAGGAATATCGATAGAAAAGAGCGGTTGCTACTGAGGAGCAGTTCGAATGGCTGGGGCATCTGACTTCTGCCTCGTGAAGTTTTCTACCCCGAAGCGGACGCTGTTGGCAGTTATAGCGGCAAGGACATAAAGGTTCCAGTACAGGCTGCGGACGGTGGAGAATTTGGTTGAGTTATTATATTCATCCCCACGGTTTTGTGATAGAATTTGCCATGACTGGACCGAATTGCAACTCATTACAAAATCTTCGGAAGGCTCCGGCGTGGGGTACCTGTATCTGTTCATATCCCTCAACTTTCGAAACTTCGTCCTTACTGGGGTTGAAAGATGCATGTCAAATCCAAGACTTTGTATGTTTCTCCTGTAGCCAAAGGTGGCGGATTGCCCTTTGTATTGTGTGTGAAACTGATTGTGTAGCAGGTCTATTCGAGTATGAATCCAATCGAAGGGATCTCAATAACCGCGGAACCAGTTAGTGCATAGCAATATCCAAAATTCCGTATAACTGGTAGCTGCCATGTTGCTTCTGTGACAGGCACAGCTAGTGAAAAAACGGATCTAGACCTTCATCTCCGGAAGTGGTGTTCCGTCCGTCTGCTGTCGGGCAAATTCAGTCTCTCAACGACCGAAGTTGACTCAGTAATGTATTCAGATTCCATCCTCAAGGGTTTTGGACAAGAGCGGGGCTTTTTATACTAGCCTAAAATTTAGCTTGGTGCTACGCCGGAGGTCATACCATGAACTACTAGTTAATACCGCAATCCCCTAGCTTAGAAAATATTCAGGTTACTGGCTTCAAAGGGTGGGGAGTTAGCGAATAGGCTTCATAGCCAAACTCTATCAAAGTTAAAGCGAAGGGATGGTGACTCGAATGGAAGCAAGGTAGGTGTAGTACTCGAATAGATATTAGAATAAGCTAAGATGTTGACCAGACCTCCTTGCATGTATAGGCATAAATGGCATTCCAACAGAGACGAGGCGTCTAGGACAATTCTACTCTACTCCGGATCGATATTCATGCATTTGACGAGGCCGCCTGTCGTATGAGGAAAATCGTTAACCGCCGTCGAGAATAGATAGAGACGGAAGAGCAGCAACGAGGAAGTACTGATATATATAGGTGAGTTGCCTAGATGTTGTCTGCACCAAAAATGACTTCCAAGACCTAGAAGTATCCATATCAACGATGAGAGGTTCCGAATCCAAACTACTTCCACTTTGCTGCGTCTGTATGCAGTTGACGCCGCGTTCCCTCTCTTCCGCTTGCTGATCAAAATCTGGAGGTTGTGGTGCCCATATTATATATGACCGAGTTGTTAGTTCGAATTTGCCACGACTCGGTTATCATTAATCAGCCTGCACTCAACTCGGTTGCCAGATGAATCGCACCCTTATGACCCTTCACTGCATTCCAAAGGATTGGGCCAGATATCGGATTCCCACCGCTCGGATTGGTCCTAGAATGGTCAACTTTGCCGAAATAGGTAACGGGGTGCTGCTCTATCAAGTATCGGTATCCTTTGTAGGAAGTTGTTAACCTTGACAGTGTCCTCCGGCAATGGATTTGCAGATTCTGGGCGGGAGAGAGAAGACCGGTTGTTCGGAGGGAAAAAGCAGAGGATGATCTTATCCCTAGAATTATCTGGACGTCCAGGGCCCTATTAATTAAAGTCGTCCGAAAATGTTGCTCCTACTTGCATTACATGGTAGTTGGGACGGCATCCGCTTATCCAAGCGATATTATCAATCTCCATCAGCGTAAGTCCAAATTATCTGGTAGGGCATCGCCCATTCCTAGAGAGCAACTAGTGATCGACGGGCGAGTGGCGAGTGTGATGAGTAGCGAAATAGCTGAATGGCTTACCAGCATTCGAGAAGATGAATAGAGTTTCCATACAATGCCGCAAATTGGTTAAGATTCGCGGACCTCTGTCGGGGAATTTTTATTCTGATAGCTGAGCGATGCGCAGTGCATGAACACTAACTATTCTACCACTCGATGACGGAGCAACAGAATATATGTATAACAAACCAACAATTTCCGCGGAAATAAAAGTATTGTATTAATGCTGTCGACCAGCAGTCCAGATAAGAAGATCTCGGCGATGTAGCAGTCGCCGATATTCTTCACCCGCAGCACCGATCCGCTTACCAGCCAGCCGAAACCAAACGAGTGTTGCAAATGCAGGGCGATTTTGTTTTTTTTCGACTGATGCCCGGAGATCGGTTTGTGTCGTTCTCGAATATGCGATCTATAACCGCCCGCAACCGTGGATCTCGATCGACCCAGTATCTTGGTCTGGTATCATCAAAACCGGTTTCAAGTACCAAAGAATGTTCGGAGGTTCGAGTAAATGGTGTTCCAACTGGTGATGATGGCCTGACTATATACCATCAACGGTAATTATAAGGCTAACATTTGTTTGTGCATCAGCTGGTGGTACACGAGTCTTCGTGCCTTGATTGGACAGTCAACCTTATTCCTTGGATAGGCTGTTTCGCCTCAGTGATAATAGCTTGGGACCGTAGGCCCTCGTTGATTTACGAGCTGTCGAGGATCTTACGGCGCGTATTGCTTCGAAGGTACCGAGATAGTAGACAATCAACATCAAAACCAACTCTATCTACCCCTCTCTCCTTCCTCGGTTATGTCAGCAGCACTAGCACAACTTTGCATGGCTACCGGGAGTTGTTCGGAGGTAGCGGGAGGCGGTGGGTATCGTCGGATTTCCTGAAAGGTGAGGTGATTGAGGAAACTGAAGTCTGGACATCCCACATGAAGGAAGAAGGAAGGAAGGAAGGAAGCTATAGTATTCGAGAATACCGCGAGCCTTGGACGCAGTGAATATAGCTTCCGAGAGGGAAGCGATATGGTCGCATCGGTAGTCAACAGCATCTCGTGCCATATCGAGGGAGGTGATTGTAGAAGAGGGAAAAAGCCATTCAAATTTCCGTCACAACAAGGTGCTTTGGCCCCTTTGTGACCGATACGATCGATGAAAGGAGCAGCCAACTAATCCTGAAGATCACATATATCACCTGTTTAGTAACTTTTCAAGACTCATAGGTTTCTTCAGGGAATCAAGCGGGGAGGACCGACAGTAAAGTTGATCGGCGGTGTTGCGCCCTATTCGTGAACAGGGCGGCCATCTCCCTATCTGATGGGCAACGCGCAACTTCAAGATATCGACGGTTTCGGCTTGACAACGAAATTTTCTTTCTCCTAGATAATTCGGTGGTTTCGACTTGACAACGAATTTTTCTTTCTCCTATGATAATTCGGTAGTTACGCTCGGTATCGGAAATATATACGGTAGTTGCAACACCCTAGCTCATTCAAGCCCCATTTAAATGAAGCATAATTCATAATTTGTGGCTGAGGACTTTGTCAGCGGTGCATATCACCACATCTGTGGGAAACAACGAGCTCAAGCGAAGGTTCGAAGGTATAACCCCAACTTATACCTAGCTCGATGCGATGGAATATATAATGAAGGTTCCACGTGTGGGTGGCAGTTTTTGACATCTGACGCATCCGGTGTAGTAACGATGATTTTGAGTCACCATCCATCCAACCTAAAATCGGATCCTACTAGAGTGTTGGGACAGGGGACATTTGCGGACGGGTTGGAGAGAATCCGGTTTTGAGGATTCCCTCAGACATATAACGAGTTGAGGTTCTGTACAGTCGTGAACTGTTTCTAACTACCTAGACACACATCTATTTATTTATTTATTAAGGTTCCGGAAATCAATACGTTCTAACAAACATCTACCTACTTAATTACTTAAGTAGTTACCGGTAACTTCCAAATCTCAACAGCTTCGTTCAATTAAGCCAGTCACAATATTTAATCTAAGTTTATGTGTGGTACCAGTATGTATACGTTCCTATACGTGCATGTTTCTAGAAGGCTGCGCATGTGCTTGATACTTACCACTGCGGTTAAGAGTGACAACTCACTGCACTTTGAAGTACTCTCTTCTTGATCGATGGCCTGATTGCTCACCGAACCCTCGCGCACGAATCCAGATGAGACACGTGCGAAAAAGCAACTCCTGGTGCATATGCATACCCCATATCTCCAAGCATGTGCCTCGCACACCACCTCCAACACGAGAATTAACATCATACTTTCGGTTACGATCGGACGAACTGGTGAGTAAGCTGGTACCCTCATTCTAGATCATTCTCTCATGAGAAATCTCACTCGAGCACCAGCCTTTTGAGACAGTATGAGTGTGAGATCTGTCACAAATCAACGCTAGTATATATATATCAACGATTCTCGTGGATACCGCGTCTTAAACCCTTACTACGTTCACCCCAGAGACCGGAGGTGCTCTATCTTTGAAGGATGTAGTTATGATGTGTCTGACATTCTTTTCTTCTTAGCACGAAGCCGTTCATATATACTGTTAATACGTATAATTATGTGCCTACAGATTTAGGTATTACGTCTCCACAAAGCTATGGATGTTCTAGATCCCACTCGACCAAGAGCCCAAAAGAAATACCTACTTAAGTAGAAACGCAACACGGAGCCATCCCTCCGGTCGAATGGGTGCTAGGGTGTGATTGAGAGCGAATGTCTATCGTATCGATATCTACTCGGTACTGGGGGTAACAATAGCATGTGCTACCTCTTCCCTGTTGAACTACGTGAAGATATATGGCGGTGGCCTGTGCCGTTATTTCTCCAGCCAGAAGATACATACATTATTAGTGGCACTTGTTCTCGAACTTCCTCTTAACCAGAACTAAGCGTATTATACTTTTCCTGACTCATAGGAAGACTAGTGTCATCATGCGACGTCACTCATATCCGTGGATGCTTTTTACAGTTTATGTATGCTCCTACTTAAGTAGAGTAGCTACACTGCATGGCTTGGATGACGGCATATTTCATTTGATATTTCTGTTTCTCTCGATTTTTGTTTGTATATAACTTGCATTCTCCTCTATCTTTTCTGATAACCGAGTAATGCATATTTATCTTCGCTCCTTGCCATGAGCTGCAAACAACCTAAGTTAAATTGCATACCAGTATCAAGCCAATAACCCTCGTCGTTGACCCGACCCGACCGTGTGTGCGACGCCATTTGCAAACGGACATCCCGTACCATCAAAGGCACTTCTTCGGCCAGTAACTTCCTCCCTATGACAAACTCTGCACTTTGAAGTTTGATCCAGTCCGAGCACGCACTAGAACTAAGGAACACATCTCATCTGCCGCCCCTCCTTCTGCACCACCACCGCCACCCAGACTATCTTCAATAAGCATCGCCCATTCCACGGCCGAAGTGTTCGAGGCTGCTCTTGTGTATGGGTACGCTACGGTGTGAGGAGACACTTGATGGTGATTGGGGGCGATGATAATCCTTCCGTATTTCTTCCTCTCCTTTGTCATTGCAACCCTTTCTTCCCCAAGTTCACGGTGCGTTTTCTGGTGGAAAATCTCAACCCCGCATCTGTTCTATATCCCCTTCTGTTTTGACGACGACTCTTCTTGCCTAGTCGACCACGCAACTTCTAACCCCAATAGCATTTTGTTCTGTTGGTTGATGTATAATGTTGATGAGTTCTAGGAACACAGGAACCTATGAGAACTGTTACAAGGCACTCACCAGCCATGCTACTACTATTTCTGCCTGAGCCTGCTCCATACTATACCCTTCGAGAACCATCGACGAATACTTCCATCCACCTCTCCATCGTAACCACACCGTCCCCTCCTCGTTACTCTATTCCATCCTTTCCGGTGGAATCTGAAACGCTCGCTCACTCAGCCTAAGAATCCTCAATTCGAAACCACCCCCACCCTTACTCTATTCTCATATAACCGGGGTTCCCCGTCAAAGTTCATACCATAGTTATTGATTTATCTGCCTTTCACTCGACGAGATTAGGGCCGACTGCGTGCCGGATTAAGAGGACCGGTAAGCTACATAGCCGGAACGGGGAGATGAAAACCCTCATCAGCCATAATAACTGCAGTTATACACCACTCTACTACCGCAAACGACGATGTAAACGACTATCAAAATAAGTCGGAGATAACGGTGCAGCGGATGTTCACTATGGCACACACTTTGAAAATATTCGAGGAACGTCGCGGCCGATCAAACTTCTAGACCATACGACACCAACCCTTCATCAACACACTCAAGCTTCTCGTCAGGTTGCATGTCTTTGCGGGCTTGGAGTAACAAAGTCGATGAAGGAATGAAAGGAATCGAGAATGGGAAGGAACGAAGTAACATGAAGCAGATACCCCCAACTCGTCCCCAGACAGCCGAGAGCATGAAGGAAATGTGGAAAGAAAGAAGGAGGAACGAGGGAGAAAAGATCAAACAAAGAGAGATCTAGATACTAAATACTGCACCAATTCACGGACTTCGTTTACAATCTCGACTCCACTGGATGACTTACATGAAAGATCTAATAAGACTTATGGCTGAAGAAGTTACCAGATTATATTCCCACCTACAAAGGCCGAGGGCGATCTATTTATAGGGTGCAAATGACAGCTTCATCCAACGTCCGATTGACCTAAAACACTGAAGTTCGATTGGTCGAATACCGGAACTGCAGCAGTTCGTCGCCTATTCTGGTCAAGCAAAATCGTGTGGAACGCGGAGGAGGTTATCGACATGCCCCAAGGCAGAGCGGCTGCACTTCTACTATTAGGATCACCTACCCTCAATGAAGGAAGACATGTTGTCATTTTCGTCGGAGACAAATAATAGGCATGCAACTTGCATTGTGCCTGATGCAGAATCTCGATCATCATTCGTGCTGTTTCGGCGCCTCGACTTTCGCTGCGCCTATCGGCAATTGTGTCAAGTTACATATGCCCGCAATTATTGGACGTCTTCGATTGCAACGGCTTGAGCCTCAAGTGTCACAAATTTTCCGACGGTTGTAGCGCAACGTTGAATGACATCATCATTAATCAAGAAAAGATTCCCAACATAAACCAGCAAAACCAGCACCAAAAGAAATCCAAGCGCACACCAGCAACCAGCAACCAGCAACCAGATACTAAACATCAGACACCAGAACACCGATACAATAGTTTTGACCCCATCACGCCTTCTAAATCCTCTATTACCCGAAAGGAACCGACACCGAACCCGATCGCGAGAAAGTATAACCAAGAGGAAGTAGCGACTGTTAACCATAGTTAGTGATACACCCAAATAGTAGCCCAGAATTATAAACACCTGTACTGTCTGCCAGAGCAGCATTATCTAAGGAATATGTTTATCGACTGCGCCTTGGAGGCTGCTGGGGGGGTTGCTGCTGGGGAGGGAACTGTATATCCACGTTGCCGACCGCACCTCGGGGGTTGTTGTCGCGCATATAGATTCCTGGATCTGGGACGGTGCCTAACCAACCTTGGATGTTTGGTCCGCCGGCGGGAGGGGGAGCAGGGCGAGGGTTCCTTCTTAAGCGTCAGTGTGGGTGCAAAGAAATGACAGGTGGTCGTACTGTCTGCGAGGCATTATAGAGTCGAAGGAGATGATACGATGGGATGCGGCGGTTACCTGGGATGAGATGAAATGTGTTAGTACAAAAGCATAAGAGGGAACAATATCGCGATGCAAAGAGGGGGGGCTACAGTAGTAAGCAGCGATATCGGAGCTGCAAAGGTTCTGAGAAAGGCGACTGGGAGGCAATAGTGGTGTTGCCTGTGGTAGCAGTGGCAGCAAAGGTGTGAATGGTAAGGGGATCAGAGCAGTGGGTGAAGATGAGAGGGAGGGAAGAGAAGCAAAACGAAAGAGAGGAGTGAGGGTATTTAATAGAAGAAACAAGCGGGCAGTGTTTGGTCAAGGTCCATATGGATGAATGGGTGACGCAGACCTTGGGTGTCCGATTCACATTCATTTGGTTATGTTGGGCGTTGTTGTGGCATATTCACATCCGACGAGCATCACCTCGGGCTCCCCCCCCCTCACACATTTGTTAGTGCGCGACATGCGTTGGCAGAAAAAGGAGGCGTATGGGTACGACAGTGTTCGCAAGGCTGGCTGGTGGGCAGCTGTGTAGTGTCTGGCGCACCGGCGCTGCGTGCTGACGGATTGCTGGTTGCAGTTCCTGTAGTTTGGTTGATGTGATAGAGTAGTGTTGGGGAATATTGATTGCTTCTTGGCGGAAACAAACTGGTACGTGGTTCGCATGTGCTCTTCGTCGATGCTAATGTTTAGGAACAGTGGGTCTCTGCTCCGCTTCAGAATAGGAACATGCTCGAGAACGTCACAGGTGGTGCTATTCATTCCTATCTATTCATTTCCTCACCATTTCGTTCCTCCGTCGTCGAACCCTGGCGAACCTGAAACACAGATATCGCAAGTTTGAGATCTCCACGGAAAGCCCTGGTGACTTGAGATCTACATTGAGTCAACGCAACAGAGCGCGAAGCAGCCCCGCGAGGTTTCAAGTTGGGCCTTTTTTTGAGAGAGAATCAGTAATCTGTAGAGATACGGGCGGAGGGGAGCTCATCGCTCTGTTCGCGCATCTCGCGCACACTGTGAGAGTACTCTACTAAGTACTCTGCAGACTACGTAGTACGATTCCTACCCAACGACCCCTGTGCACAATTGTTCCTGGCTTTAAACACTGTTGGGAATTGAAATCTTGGGGGCAAATTAGCGCTTAAACTACGATTCATCAGTTTTATTTTATTTTGCAATGCGATCAGATATCCTGACAAGAGGGTCACGCCGCGGCAATCCTAGTCCTGTGACTTTCTTCGCCAATTCCTAATTCCTATTCCCAGTAAGCGATTCCTATTTCCTTACAAAGGTAGTATCTACTTATTCACCTAATGAATGTATGTCTACCTATACGCCATCTTCTACACATCCAGCATTGCTGAAAATACAGCAGAGCAGGAGGTCGGTGGTACACAACGAGTAGAATTATTGCTGGCAGTTTATTATCGCATCGCACTGCGGAAGAGGCATGCATTACTAGTTTACCGAGTCGCGCAAGTATTCTCACTTGCTGCAGCCTCAACATCAAATAACAATCTATCCAATCTTGCGGAACTCCATCTGCAGAACTTACACAAATGAAAAAGGCAATATGTGATGTGGTGGTTTAGTGTCCGCCGTGATTGGGCGGTGGGGGATCGCCTTTGCATAAATGTGGTGGGGAAAAGGACTGTTTATTCAACAGCCGTCACCAAATTGGAATCTCATTGCGTAACTACCGAATTTTCTTTACGGTATATGCGATGGGTACGCTTCCAATACGAAGCTTTGGCCCTGAGAATATACCTATGAAGCCAATTGGGCGGGATATATCCCGCCCGCCCGTGGCACTGACACAAAAGCTACGGAATCTATTCTTTGATATATAACATTTGGCGGGGAACATCCTTTCACTGCTGTCAGTACTGCATTCTCGATTGGTGTGCTTGTGCCATTTTTCTCTGCTGTCTACCACTATCTCGAGTTTTGCGTTCCCTGTCAGTTGGACAAGCCACCGTCTGCCCCATCACATGGGAACAGCCCTAACACTGATTGCAGCGGATAGTCAAGCTACTTGTCTTTGGAATGGAATGTTGTCGGGTGAACTTCTAGAATTGAGCCATTTCTGCTCTTCTGTCAGTACAAATGATACGAACAAAGCAGACATTCCCATCATCCATCCCTCTTGCAAGCTCCACATCACTGCCATTTCCTAGTCTTTCGACGCCGCGTTTCCTCTTCCTATTCAGTGTATCGAATTCTTTACATCCGCTGCCTATGCTTTGTTGCGACTAAAGAACGTTAACGTCATCATTAATCTCACCACCAACCGTTCCAATTCATCCACGAATCCTAGAGCCTTGTGTCTATCATCATTTAATGTCGGTGAAAACATTCATCCATTCGAGTTTACCACGTCCCATTCCATGTTTACCTCAGGACATCGATGTCAGTGAGTAGGGTGGCTATGTTGACTTGAGTATACAGCCAACACTACTTCTAACGGTAATGGCGGTGTGGGATGGAATATGGAATAGCACGAAGAAAGTTCTAGGACTCGAGACGAACGAACAACGTATCCAGATGTACAGCTAAACTCAAGCATGAGGCTACTTGGATGCTCTCTGATGTAGGTAGGAGGGTTGCTGCGGTAACGTGGGTTGGAAATTGCACTAGTTAACGCAGCATGCAGCGGGTAGATCTCGCACAGCACATACATGGAAATGCCATCGCACATATTAATCTGTCCATTGCATCCATCCACAGGCATCCACAACCATCCAACCAGCCATCGGATCAATTATCCAACCAACTAAACAATGATCCTTCAACTACAAGGGTCTCTGTACTATAACTCTGCAGTTACTCCATGCATATCCCGCATTGTCTTTCTCTACCTGTTTGCCTAGGTAGCAACCTCAGTAGAGCAGACGCAGAGCTAAGGATCCAGGGTATTCCACGTTTACCTTGTAGCCGGAATGTACATACACGAAAAACTAGCTAGAATCAACTCAAGCAAAGTAGGTATCAGTATTCCTTACGGGCGGTGCATTTGGGTGAGACGGAAGACTTGAAAGATGATTCACCGCTGGATTGTAGCATGATTCAGCCTGCTACTTACCAACCAATTGTGATTGCGTCTTTATGTTTTCCTCTTGCAGGATATCCGTTTTCTACCTACTTGTCTACAACCATCAACAATCCAAACAGTCGTGCATCCACGGACGCGGAATAACTATCCATCATTTGCTTTTTTCTCTCACTTTCTCCCTCTTTCTCCCCTTTCTCATTTACCTCCATCCACTGCCTAACAAAGCTGTGAAAGCCAACAGCACCGACATCAACTGCGGCCTTGGGCATTGATCCATACCATGAGGTAAACGTGGACTGGGAAACACCTTTGGGAGCGCCATGCTGGAAACGCTGTCCAGATGTATCTCCTTCGGGTGAAGAGGTTTCTTCTATCTGCACATGTAAAGCCTAACCTAACTATTAATCCTATCGCCTATATATAGAGCGGAAGAACGTGACTCAGTAGCACAGGAGTGTCAGAATATCAGGCAAAAATAAGAAGCCAACTCAATTAATAGAACAGCAACCAACCAGAGCACTAGGAAGGCCTTTTTTTTTGCCCCCAGAGAGTACAAAAGTACGTTTTCTACAGCCCCAACCTTGACGGTCAGGTAGAGCATACACCATACCAGGCTAATTCGGGATTTTTGTAGTCTCAGCCTTTTTTACCTGATGCTTGTTTAGTATTTAGATTGAAAACCCACACATGTGCTGTGTGGTACTCACTTCGCACACCTGCAGCCAAGAACATGCCGGCCGTGGCTATCAAATTGTTGCACAAGTCATGCTAAGTTTTTGTTAGCGAAATATCGTGCAGAAAAAGTGCTTATTCGGGTGCATCAATTGACCAACCCTAGATCGTGTGGTGGTGCAGGAAGGATTTTGCGAAGTGCGTATCCAGTACGAGTACTTTCCACACACAACTGCAGCCTTACGGCGTGCTTCTTACCGCAAGTTTCACGGGTTTTCACCACACCATTCAAACAAAGCGGCAAACATTTACCACGTTCCAAGATGTAGGTGAACGTGGACTACAGAAACAGCTGTGCTGGCCATTTCCTGCAGTGTCTCTTTCTGCTCAGTCTCCCCACAAAAAGGAAACATTCAAGGTTTTCAGACTTCAGACTTCACTGCTGCGTGTTTCAGAACTATCACTGCGGCATGCGGACGATCGGTGTCTCATACAACCAGCTATACCTATCATCGTTTTTGTGTTCCCGCGGTCCGTCCAACTAAAGCAGGGCCAGATTCTATTTTTGTTTCGGCACTGATCAATTTCTGCACACCCACTACACTTCCATCCATCACAAAATCCATCCATCAATCACATTCCATTCGCAAGCTGCGCAACTCCAATCCGCATCACACCCACCAAATCTACGATCCCAGGATGTCCCAATCCCGCACCACGTTTTGTTTCGTTTCCAATCTTTTGCTTTTAATTTGGAAAAATAATATTCTTTCATCCTTCTTTCCTGGAGCCTTGTGAAACATCCTCCACACCGACTGCCCGCCAACATAACACGCCCTTCCATCCTCAGGTTACCACGCAGCTGGGCAAAGATACGGACCGAGTATCCCGACATCCTAACATCCCCTCTTTCCACCCAGTGTATACGGTTCCCCACTCTTGTAGGACGTGGTACTCTACCGGTATGATACAAAATTTCCCTCAAACCGCACCACGTCACGCTGTGACTGTGTATATCAATACCGCCACCTAGAGTATCCTGAGTACTTCTCTAAGCTGCCACCACCCAAATACTATACTGTAAAATACCTACGCAACTTTACCCGAGTTTTTGCATCACATTGCGGCTTCGTATATCCAACACCCACGCCCGTCCGCCAATGTTTTTGCCTGAGGTTTCCTATTGGGACTCAGGACCCAATATCTGTACCAGCGGAAATAGGGTACCCACCCCAACGGGCGGTTTGCGCGAAAACCCAATACCCCCTACACCTGTCCGCCAATATTTTGCCTGAGGCTACCTACCGCATCTTATTCGAACTGAGGATTACAACATCCCTGGTAGCGGAAGTAGAGTCAGGTGGATGCGGTTGCGTATGAGTACTCTTTGGAGTAGCTATTTTGTGGATGGTGCAGCAATGAGATACCCCTCACTACTCTCATGCTTAGAGTTCTTTCCCGGATTACACATTTCTCGATTCTACATAATTGGAGCATTACTAATCCAAAGGCTTGTATTGGATACACTGCTGTCGCCATTAAATACCTGAAGTTACCTTCCACGTTCTTCCACTTCTCAGTATCCAATTTCAAAGGAAACTGCTGGCTGTACAGGAAACGGCTAGCTATACGAGCAAGTCTAGGTATTCCCTACAACGATGTTGGTTTAATTTGCCGCAAATAAGTCGAATAAAGTGTCATAGTGAATGCAGCTGTGGCTGAAAATGTTGGAACTTGTTCGCGAAGTACCGGCCATAAGTTTCCTAAGCTGCCACTACACATAACTTTCCAATTCTGGGTTCTGGATTTTTACCACCCATAGCCTACCGCAAATATCTTTTATCTAAGGGTCCCACATGGCGGTAAGGATTTCAACATCTATAGCGACAGAAGTAGAATACCACGTTGCAAAGGGGATCTAGGTAGTCCTGCCTAACGAGGCGCAGCTACTGAGGAACCAACACTCCACAACCTGCCGCCACTCAGGTTGCCGACGGCGGTGTATTCAAACTGTGGATCCAACATTCATCCTCAGGTTGCCGACGGCGGTGTATTCAAACTGGAGATCCAACATTCACACTCAGGATGGAAGAGTGCTGCGGTGGCCGGGAGTCATGTGGATGCGGCTGTGCGTGGGCGGCATATTCCAATATCATATGAGGACAATCCAGTACATACCTGAGGTACCACATCCTTCCACGTCATCAGTAGGGTGGCTGTGTGGATTGGATCCGTCACAGCGATGTTAGCAGGTTAGGTTTAATACTAATTTGCTCTGCAGGACGTTGGAACTTGTCAGGAGACTTATTCGGGAATCCCGATGGGATCTTTCTTTCCCTGCGCCACTACAGATTGCAACAAATATCGGTAGAAATTTGCGCCGTGGCCATCAAGCACCTCAGGTTTCCACGTCCCCGTGCCCAACCCTGCTTGTGACTTTGGATATTCCCTACAGCGGTGGTCTGATTTGGGCTGCGAATAATCCGCGAATAGCAAGTCACACTGTGGCTAAGTTAGAATTCGTGACATGGACGCTGAAACCTATATTTTGTTCGCAATGACGAATCCGATGTTTCCCCGATGGATGGGGTTTGTCTGCGCCACTACCTTTATGAGTGATATTGTATCAGAACTTTCCTGTTTGTTCCGACGAGGAGTATCCTGAATCGGTTCCACCTTCCCAGTCAGCAGGTGACATACCATACATTCGTGATTCCCAAATTTCATTCAACCAATACTATGCAGTGATTCCCCACATTGCATTAATCTCCAGAAATCTATTGCACCCGTATATACAGAGTTTAAATACATGTATCATACCTAGAACAGAGTAGATTACAAGCCAAGCTACATCATTGCTCTTCCTCAGCCTTCAATCCCCAATAAATCAACGCAATCTATTCCCATCTACCCAAACACCAACAATGCAAGTAACAAAAACGCCAAATCCATCTATGCCTCTACCCTACCCTCTCAACCCCTCTAGTAAATCCCCCAAACTATGTAAATGATGCGAACTCTGCGTGCGTCTTCCCATCCCCCCTCCCTCACTCTCCTCCTCGCCGTGATTGCGGTGATGGTAGTGCCGCGAGCCTGTACTGGTGCGACCCAGTAACCGAGGTCGGCTCATATTCAGAAACCCACCCTCGGATGGCGGGGAGCCCTGCGGGCTCACGGGTGCGCTGCGAACGCTGATGTCCATCCCGCCGTCTTCGTACAGCGGCACGTCGGTGAGGTTTCTTGTTCCCGTGCGAACGGCGGTGGTGTAGGAGGGGACGCGGGAGAGGTCTTCTAGTAGTGGTGGGGGCGGAGGGGGCGAGGGCGCGCGGGAGCTGCGGCCGCTGTGGGGTGTGTGCGTGTGTGATGAGAAGTAGTCGCCTGTATGAGTGTCGTCGGAGGTGGTTGGGAGTGCGGTCCCAGGGGTACTGGTGGGGGTTGTGCTTCCGTGGGAGCTGTTGCGCCAGCGCCCCGAGTTGGCGTCGGGGAGCCGTATCGGCTCGATGTTGGCTAGTGAGGCGAGATTGTCGATGGAGTTGTTACGGCTTAGGAGCATGGGCGTGTTTGCGCCGGATGGTAGGGGGGTGTCGAAGTTGTCGCGGGGGAGGTTTTCGTAGAGGCGGTCGAGATAGTGTTCGTCGTATCGAGGGGGTGCGTTGGAGAGCTCGGATAGGTTGGCGGCGGCAGCGACGTCGGAGGGGATGCGGTTAGTGTCGTCCATAAGGTAGTGTGGGGAGATGAAGAGCACTACTGGGAGGGAAGCACGGAGCTCAGACATGTGACCGTCGGGATTGTGGAGTTGAATTGTAAACTTGAGTCTGTTCATTAATCGTGCATGATTAGCAGGAGCCTAAAGTCAGTAACGATTGGAGTCGCTTACTTATGCCTTATCTTTATTGACGGGACCTCACAATCCTGAACGCATACGTTTAAGCTCTTCGGCAGTGTGACGCGCTCATGCATAACCCATCGTCCCAAATCATCCCCGCTATCCTCGTCCGACATTCCAGACGTAAACGTTTGGGATAGAATATGCCGGGTATCGGTTTTCACACTAGTTTTTTGTGGGCATGACAGTGAGTGTATCTCTTTCAGTGCGCAGATGACTTTTCCAATAGTGAGGCCTTTCAGTAAAGGGACGAGGACGATGTCGATCGGGATGCAGGTGCCGAAGACTACCGCCTTGGTGGGAATGCTGATTGAGTATTCGACTTTGTTTGGCCAGAGGTTCTCGACAGACTACCATGGTTAGTTGCTAAAGCAGATGCATCATAGATTCCGCTTACCATCGTCTGCGTCAACTCCATCGATTCGCGCGCGAGCGTTCGAATAACTCTCAGATGCTGTATAACGTTAGTCAACCTCTTACCCGAACTTTAAAGCGATATACCTTCTTAGCTGTGATATCATGACTAAATTTCCCCCTCACCACTCTAGCTTTCAGCCTGTAGATGATATGTGCGTTCCCCAGACCCTCCACAGACTCCGGAAGGTCTACCCTCATCAGTTCCTCCCTTGTAATAATTCACCGGGAACTCACCTCCATCCAAGATCTGCTGGAACGGGTATTCGTAGTTGTTTGGCTTGATGGTAAATGCAGTGTGGCAGTTGCCCTCTAAGAAGTTCCACTTCTTCTCGTAAAATATTTCCTCGTGTTTTACTGTCCGTGAGTTGGCCGTTGCAAGTCCACCAACGGGATTCGGTGGGCGCTCACTCCAACTTTCCAATGTATTAGCCCTTCTGTCTCCCACCTTCAAATTTCGCCAGGGACCGGAGGTTGTAGTCGCGATCACTGCACTGAACTCACTGTAGTCTTTTAACTCCCTGCAACACTAGCGTGATGCTTTTGATCGCCACCGTGTCGTGCACACACAGCGCGATGTGACCTTTCAGTAGTGCGCCGGTGCTTTCGTCTACGCTGCCGCGCAATACCGCTACATCGTCGTCCAACCTATCCCATCCAATTCATGTTAGCGTTTCCGCATGAAGTCGGGTGATGGTGGGGTGAGCTGGTGGTAGCGGGGGAATACCGGATATCGAGATATGGGATATCATGAGTCGGACCTCTCTGGATGAACGGCATTGTCGGAGTCGGACTCTCCGATAGCGGTCGGGTGGTTCTCAGCGGAGGGGTTCAATGGAACAGAGGGAGTGTGTTGTGGGTGGTGGCAAGAAGAGGGGGAGGATTTAGAGGGGAGGAAAGCTGAAGCAATAAATCGGATTTTAGCGGGTGAGCCCACTTCGCACATTCGCGTAGGTATTCATTCACAAGCCGATGTCACAGATAAGTACTCGTCCCCATTGGAAGTTCCATCCGATGGAAGCTTCTTTGCAGCCGCCGCTAGCAAAAGAGCCTTGGACACGATGAGGAAGATCAAACGCGGCCAAATTTGGAGATATCTATCATGAAGTGACCACAGTTAAAAGCCTCAGCAAAAAGTCTACTCCACCCCGCCCCGTTACGTACCCCCCACACCCACACCCACCACGCCCCATTTCAATCCGATAATGACTGCATCCTCTATCTTCATTGTACCATCACCTGAAGATTACCGCAGAACAAATCAAAAGCCAACCTTAACAACAAGTCTGTATCAAGCGCGGAGGCTAAGCCAATGGTCACACATCAAGGTTAGGAAAAAAGTTTATCCGTCGAGCTATCGTTGGCACGTCTTCCATTAGAAACCATCGCCTCCGTCTATCACTAAAGAAGCAACGCTTGATTGGACACCTCAATCCTATCGGCCAATACCTATCACACGAGGGAATTAACCTTTACTTGCAAAATTTCACGGTCAGGAAATCTCTTTGGCCACCAATCACCGAATGCAATTCCAACATCTGCGCTCGTAAGTTAGCCCTCGCAGAGAGGAGCCGTCAGTGAAATTCCTGCCCGCAAGAGCTGCCTGACAATCTGGATGCTCTCTTGCGCGACTTCTGCTACATTAGCATGTTGTCCACTCCGGTTTAGGGCTGGTTGTAGGCACTTGTGTCGTCCTCTACTCACCTACCGATATGGTGGAGTCACTACACTGGAACCTGGGGGTTGTGGCTAGGCAGTATTGCGCCTTTCATCATCGGTACGAGTTTCACCCAAACGGGAGTCGGTGGTAGGAGAATTCCGGAAGGGAGCAGCCAGGGTTCCTCGAGAAATCGGGCCGAGTATATTAAGTGGGGGTTGTTTGAAACATCATTCAAAGGAGAGAATCTCGCTCCAATCTTTCCCACACTACATACATCTGTCCTAACGTTTCAACATCTCAAACCCCAAACCCAGCAGGGCGCAGCTGCGGGTTTTTGTGTTCTTCGACCAAACGTCTGGTTCAAAAATCAATGTTGCCTATCGGTCTTGAAGTACACGTACCAATCTCGGATGGCTCTGCTGCCGCAAATTCACCTGGCAACCTCCCTGTTCCGGGTCGATTGATGCCGGGGGTGCTACTGCACTGGTATCTCCGGAATTCCCAACTTGACCGGCTACAAGGACTGGGGTAGATTTTATTGCGTACAGTACGAAGTCAGGCTTTTGATGCAGCTATATATATGCCCGGAGACAATAGCCAGCGGCTCGCACCGATTGCCTGTTTGTGGTTCTTCCGAGTTTGATTTTGTTTGTATGTATTGCCTTTCTTTCCGGCCCCCCTCCCCTGTTCACCCGCAAACCCTGCTCAGCTTGTTTAGCCCGGTCACTCACTGCCTGCAGTTGCCCTCGCAATGGCCGGTGGAAGAAGCGAAAAAACGCTCTAGATACTGTTTCGAGGGACGAGAAGGAGCTCGGTTCTTGTCACGATGACTCACAGCGACTTCGACGAGAAATTCGTTTTCTTGGAAGATCATTTGCTACGCATTCTGTAGCTCTTCACATCTAGGATTACTTCCTTCAGGACTGAGCTTGGATTGTGTCAACGATGGATAGAGTTATGCGGAGCTGTTAAGCTTCATGGATGGAATATCCGGACAGCCTGGATGGTGGTGGATCTTGATTACCCAATAGCCATCATGAACACCACTTATCTTTGTGACGACCCGGAGATGTCACGGTTTCGATGTGTCATAACGACTATAAGGGCGACATTCCTGTCTAAACTATATCCAGTTGCGGTAGTGTGTTTATATAGGTTCGAGATACCGATCAACTTATGCATTTCTACTAGACTCGGGAGAGAGGTTCAACCAGGTGTATTCATTATCGCACCCCCACCACACCCCCACCGCTACCACTGCCATGGAGCCAATTACCGTTGCGTTGCTGACAGAAAAATGAGGAAGCAAACTACAGTAACCTCAAAAGCTGCAAAGAGGGATCGGGTGAAGATATGACCAGTTTACTCCCGCACTCCAAGCCCTGAGCAAAACACATTACTGCGGGGTTGTGATGTACTTACACCATCAATCGACCTTCAACACGGAAACAGAAACAGTCGGTTCTCACCGTCTATCGAGAGTGAACACACACGCTATCCATCTTCCCCCCGACTCCTTATCCTTGTTTCCTTATGGGCTTGTGTTATGTGAGACGATTAGGAAATGTACTATTAATTTGAGAGACAAACTGTTAGTAGTAGTAGTGGTGGATTGGAAGTCATCTGTTTTCACCCGAACTCGTGGACCAACGGACTATCTTTTGCCGCCGTGAAGCGCGGGTAGGTGAGAGGGTCTGTGCGGCGCATTGTGGCGACGGTAAAGGCGTACTCTGCAGATGTATGAATACGGACTTGATCGAGATTGGAAGTTAAGGCAAATCAACACACTTGACACGTTTGATTTGTTTGCGAAGGGTGCATCTGAGTAGCTTAAGAATTCACCTATTACCGTTGTGCTGCTGCTGTTTCGGTATGATCGCTCGGATTGCTACGCATGCCTGGGTTCGCTTCTGCCGGTTCATGCGATGAGGGACTGATTGGGTGGTGGAGGGTTATAGCTACAACAGAACCGTCGCTTTCATGTCAACCTCAAAGTGTCATGCATGACAGCTGGGTTTCTTCCTCTCCCTCTGGTTTCCGTTGAATGCATCCAGTCGGTTCTTTTTCCCGTCTCTTATGAAACACTCCTTTGTGTATCTGCTCTCCTTACTAAGGTCAATTGCAGTTTCCTACTAGCACCTAGGAGGTGGCCGCTTCTATGAACCGCCAGTATTCCATTTGCTCTGTATCCTGTGCTTCTAGGGGAGTGCTTGATAGGAACGCTAGGCAGAGGATGGTGGCGCCGCATTGAAAGCTCACATTGCCTTCCGCACCTCGCAAGCTCAGCGGAAATCTTCCACGACATTGCTCCTAAGAGCGATGTCCGCCTTTATTTGGCTTCATTTCTTCGCGGTCCTTTCCTGATAATACTGATCTCTCGCCTCCATTCCGACCCATTGCCAGAACCCGATACCACCCTCACCATATCCATCCACTCTAAGCTCCTGAAACTCGCCATGCTCCTCCTCATCTTCATCCACCCTAGCCACATCTTCAACCACAAACCGGGACCCCGTTGCGGACCCAAAGCCGAAAGGAAAAAACTTTGCTGCACGGGCCGCCAGCGCCTGCTTCCTGCGGATCTGGGCTAGATGGCCGAACATGTTGTCATCATCTACGATATGGTGCTTATTATTCTCGCCCCAGTCCAGATGAATGACATAACACGGCAGGATCTGTGCCGGCGAGAACACAATGTACTCCATATTACCATTTGCGACGTGGGAATCAGCACCAAGGTACGGCTTGCTCTGGTCCCGCCAGTTGTCATCGCGATACATCGCTGCAGTGCGACCCATCAGGACGGCACACACGAAGAGCTTGAGGCCAAAGAGCTCCTTCGCGGGAGTAGGACGACACTCGGTATCCGAATAGTTGAGTGCAAACTCGGCAGACGGCGAGGAATAGATTCCACACCCGTAGGTAGAGCCACAGCGCACGCCCAGGACTTGGCCCGTTCCTGGGTCGACCGATCCAGGCTTTAGAAACCCTCGGCGTACGATATTGGCGACCTTGTGGCGTGGGGTACCGTGGAATGTCATACGTGGCCGGGTCACCTCCCGCACCCAATGCACATGGTCGAGCCTGCCTTTGCCATGCCGATATTCAGCGGGAACAAACTTTTTGAGCTCGCTGTCGGATAGGGCGGAGATTTCTCGCTGCATTTCTTCCCGGTGCGCAAAGAAGCGCTTTTGGAGGTCTTTACGAATTACTTTCTCGACATGTGTGACGCGGTAGTCGGACGGGAGCATCTCGCAAATCTCCTGCACTGTTTTGCCGAGGATGCTGTATGCGCTACCTGCGCTGGCATTGGTGATGTCCATAGCTTCGATATTGGGGAGCAGAGAAGCGGTAGAGTCGATGTCATCGCTGGCCTGAGGGGTTTCACGCCCTGTTACCTTTTCACGCTCTGATTCGCGATAGGAGTTGAGGTGTGAGACAGTCTCTTGTACAAGCTGCAACACCGCCATTTCTCGCTGGTAGATTCCGTACTCTGACGACTCCCGGCTCTGCCAAGCGGAGAGGGTGTTGACTTTATTGATTTGCGTCATGATGTCTGTTAACGCATTACGTAGATAGTGGACTACGGTCCTAGGAAGGGTGTGGTTTTCGATGTTCCAATGCAGAGGAAAGACGGGGTAGTGCGCCCCGGTTGTGATGTTGAGAGTGAGTTCGGGGTATTGGAAGGTGAGGACATCGCGGAGAATGGGGTTTGTGCGTTCCTCTTCGCCGAGTAAGTTGGCAGCTATGAGCTCGTCGATTTCTTCGTCGCGCAGGAATTCGAGCTGGATCAATTCTCCGGGTGAGAAGAGGTTTGCTATGCAATCGTCCATGGAGATACTTACACTTTGTGCTTTATTGCCGTGAAATCCATGAGCTGTGCAGTTATATAGACCTTCCATCCAGCAGCTTGCTCGTGAATCGAGTTAACCCCTGTTTTACATGTGTTACGAATATGGGGCTACAAGTTACACAGCCTCAATCCAGACTATCAGAAAATAAACTGACAATTCATTATGGTACTTAAGTGGAGCGTTTGGACGGTCATCTTTTCCTTATCTATGATGCTTAGACTTGAAAAGCGACTTTTTGAGGTGTTGGGAGTCATTCTGTACAGCCATAAGAGTCAGTTTTCTAGTGCTTTATGTAGTCAGCAGCACTATACAGATCAGATCAATTGAAACTGGAGCTGAGATCTGAGAAGAACAATAGGCATAAGATCTTACCCCGATACAATATGGACTGCTCTAAAACTGAAACCCCAAACCATTCCTGAATCAAACATGATTACTCACTCGACTTTCTATTTCGTGGCTCTGGCACGGGTTGGTGTGATCTTGTGGTGCTATTTATTAGGCTTGGATTCGGATCACTGGGGTGAGTGCTAGTGTGTGATGGAGGTAATTGAAAAACAAGTGGGCGGTTTCCACTACTGTACCGATAGATGAAGTTTGGATGGCTGCCTAGGAATGACAAATCTGGTGGAGATACGGGAGCAAAATGTCAGTACAAAGGTTAAATTACAACGGCCTAGGACGAATTATGTATGAGCAAGTTGGGCAAATAGAAAATCCCATAAGATCACCGGTGCAATTCAATACAGTTGGCAGTTGGCATTGAAGTCTCAGGGTTTCAGAGATCCGATAGCCGAGAACACCCAATCAACAACTTATTCTTAAGAACCCCCGCCTTTGAATGGCAAGATGACAGCACAAATCTGTCTAGGTACAGCTCCTTGATAACACCCCCCTAAGTCAGTACTAAAAAGATGATATCCTAACCTTATCTATCGGTACAGTACCTTCTGCCCCGACATCAGTACGTGTAAGCATTCCACTGGATACTTACATAACATAGGAGGGATCTGTGATACCTAGGGAATCGATGCAGAGGCTTGAGCATGAGATATGTTTCTGTGGTGGGGTATCACTCGCTATCACTAGAGCCGTAGCATGAGCGAGTGACCGAACACCAGAAAGTTTTCGTTTGTTTGTAATCACCTTGTATTCGCCCGTATAACACTAGAACGTGCAACAGCGTCCGGTCTCCTTTCAGCTGTTGAATATCTATCTACATAGTGAGAGGAACGTTTATTTGTCCAGATGTCTCACAAAGCTAGAATGGCGACAATCCCACCATGCCACGTCCATCACAGGATTCTGAACGCAATCTATGCTGCAAGAAGCAACACCATCCACCCCGCCTCGGAGAATTGGCGTTCCGCGCTGGCGGGGTTGAGTTTCATCCACCGTGGGGTCAGGTGCGGATGACTTTCCCGTAAGGTTGATGGATGACACGGATGGGTGTCGTCACACCTTGGCTACATATGGCATGTCTTCCTTCTTGTTTGAACTTCCCATTCCGGTATGTGGTCATGCCGGCTGTAACATGAAAGAGATTTTCTGCCCAGTGTTCGTGGGGTTTCACTACATGGAGTACAACAATCACCACCTTATCGTTATGCAGGGCAATTTGACGGTGAAAAAAACTAATCGTACAGATAGAGTACAGTTAGCGTACAAGTGCTGGGGAAGCTTGTTGACGTATTATTCCATGGGAAACTGACGGGAGATATACACAAGGTTTGTTTCTCCAGATAGATAAGCGAGACTTGGCTGTTGGAAACGAGTGATTGATATGGACGAAATGAGTTTTGGTTAAAACACAGGCACTGATAGCCGTCTTTTCGGGACCCATACAACATCTTTTCCATTCCCCACCCACGGACCGGCAGCATCCCAAGCACCCCACAAGTCCATCAAACCGATGAGACAGTTGCATTCTGTCCTAAACAAGCCCTCGTGGCCTTCCCGAAGGATGTATGATTATACCTCTTCTCTGTAATCCCAACGGGGATGTGGCCGGGTTTGCTGGAGATAAAGCATGTCGGAGGCGCACCATACTCAGGCGCCTCTGCTTGATGGGATTGAACGGTACTCGTGTGGCTCTCTGCATAGGGTGAAGAAGTCCTTTTCCACTCATCAACCGAATGAGGATTGGAGGAGTCAGTATGTATGTGTAGCACGGTACGACCCAACAGCCGCCTCGAAGCCTAATTTTGCCCATCTCTTCAAATGTTCGCACAACTACTATCAAACTTGTGAAAAAAGTTGTGGTACGCAAAATTGCATGCCGAAATCACCGTTAGCGAAATTATGCGAAGTATATATTCTTCTAGGCTTCCATTTAATGGCCCACAACGGTGGTGTTGATGTGTTGAGGGTGATAAGGAAGAAAAGCCGTGGCTTTTGTGAAAAATTTCGGGGGATGTATGAGACTTAAGTAGTTGAGTCGGGTAAATTAGGTTAATTGCCAAGCTATGTATTGCCTGAGTTTCTGGGGTTGGAACGTTCTTGACCCAAACCCAAACGTAAAACTTCAAATCGTCATGCGCCCATCGTACGCTTTTCGTTTCGCGATACTGGTTTCCTCGTCGAAGGTTCAGGAGGTTGTTCACAAGGGCAGCCTCGTGCAGTGGTGGGTTGCGTGTCGAACCCTCTGCCACTATTGAGAGTGCTAATCCGGGTTTTTATGAGCAGGATGTGTTTCGATTCGATACTTTTGGAGGGTCGCGACAATATCAGAGTAACAAAACTCAAGAAAAATGGGTCACTAGAGACGGGACGAGAGACAGAGTTGACTTGAGGGATCAGTCCTAAAATTCTCGAGATAGCGGTATTCAGTAGGTTATCCACTCAAGCTGTAGATAATAGGGCTGAAGCTGTCTCCGAGGAGGGAAGGCGGGGAGAGAAAGGAGGATGTCAGTGCTCGTCGAGATATCTGGACCCGTCTTATCCGAGACGTCTCGTCTCCTGCCCCCGTCCCTACCCGCCGGGAGTGGGGTTCCTCTGAAACTCTGGGGGATCTTCGAGATTATCGCCCGGATATATTCTCCAAGACGAGGCTCCTGGTTTCAGCACTAGCCTCACACAATCCTCTCGATGCCGCATCTACCGCTGCTAAGTTCTTCACCGGTGGGATTTTGCACTGCGCCGCGTCATCATGAGTCACTTTGAGAAGGGATTTGCGTCTTCAAAGAGAACCATTACCGCACGGGAACGTCACATGAGACCAGACCAGCTATGGTACTAAGATATCCCGTGCCCCAACCGCTCGGTTTCATGCGAGTAGGAAACCCCAGATCAGTGGGGGCATGTGAGGGAAAAGGCACTCTATTAACTGCAAATCCTATGAGAAAACCCGGTACCCTGCTCACCACCTGCTCACCACCATCTGGTGCATATGATATAAAGATCAAGCTCCTGACCGGAATTCAATCTCTACTTGTTCCTTTAACTCCGAATCCTCTCTCTCCGGCTGTCGGGGTCAGCCCTTTATCAGGATAATCGCAGTGATAGATATACCGGCAAACTGGTTCCGCCTACACCCATATGAACTGCAGGTGAGAGATGACCATGAGATCTGAAAGGAGATGGTTGTAGAGAGTCTATGGCTTAGGTATTCTTCGCTGTTACTTAGACAAAGAACCACGCTTGGTCATCGAAGCTAGCCAACTACTAGCAGCAAATCGGACCTCAATTGAGTATGTTTGAAATGCTTTGAAAGGTTCCCGATATATCTCAAGATAATATTCAAACATCTCGAGATATCTCGTTTCAGATAAAGTTAGTCCTGGCGGATCTAGAATAGGTATTTCAAGATAAAGTCCTGTCCTATGTGCAATGGCTGTAATATGCTACTTGACTGAGACTTGGTTATTGTAGCGAGACAAACCCTAGGAATGTTCCTACTTGTGAGATTTGTGCGTTGGCTGAATATCCGTTGGTTGAGTATGCCGTTGATATCCGTCTACCGCATCTTCCTTTTTCTTGTGCCACTTCCGGGCTTTCCAATCCGTGCACATTATGAAGTCTTTGATGCCGCAATGAGAGTGGTTGAAGAGTCGTTGATCAAGAGACGGTATCTTCATCCATCGTCCACGAATCGCTTTGGGGCGCACCTATGTCAACAAGAAAGAATCGCCTCACATTACCTCTTTTTCGGGTGCATTTCGTACCAACAGGTTTGTTGTGCTGGTGGTGGGGCCGACGCAGCTCTAAGTGGTTTCGTTGGCGATATGCAGCAGAGGGAATTTCGAGATCCGTTTAGGCGCGCTGTTACCTGGCTGATGGCAATTGAACGTCGGTTCAGCACCCTGAAGTCGGGATGCTTGTCGGTCTCCCAATCATCTATCACTCATCATCGTATCCCGGCGGTACCTTCGTCATCAGGCAGAGTAGTGTAGCCCTACATAGTAGTCCGTGCGTGTTGGTAAGCGGGGCAAAAAAAACCCCACGAATTCTTCAAGGCAAGTCACAGATCAGATAATTATTGACGAAGGTGAAGAAGAGGACGAAAGTGAAGAAGAGGACGAAGATGGAGGAAGAGAAGAACGAGGATCAATGAGTTGTATTCGACCGATAGGAGCTGGCATGTAGAGGCATGTACTTCATATATGTACTACATCTGTAAAAGCCGATTTCCTCGTGGGCTGTCGATCTGAAGGGATCATCCAGATGCTCAGGTTCACACCCAGATGCTACTGGAACCGGGGCTGGGGCTGCTTTTGCAGGCGAGAGGGGACAAAGCATCGCGAGATAAGGTACGGTAAGCCCTATGGTTCTGTACTATACTGTGTTCCATTTCCGTTCCATTTCGTGTTCTTTCTTTCGATTGTGCTCTTTGTTCAGAGGGTCTAGGGCGAGTGATGAGTCGTCGTTTGTCAGTGATGATGATTGGCTTGCATAAGGTGAGTGGCAACTAGAAAATTAAATTAATCGTAGGAAAAGTACACAGCTGCTTTTCTAGACCGCTTACCTCTAGTACTTCTATGGTTCCCTCCTGTCTTTCTCTCTCTTCCTAAAAACAACTCGGCTCGCACTTCTTTCCGCTCGCACTTGTTCGACCCTCTCAGACACCCCCCACCCCCACTACGAGACTCGTATTCCAAATCGGCACCCGCAACTTTGACTCTGTCGCTCTCAACCACCACCACTCCACCATCACCGAATCTCTTACGATAATACCATAACAAACGCACACAACACACTCCATGGCCTCAGTTCTTTCCGCAAACACGTCTGCTCCGCAACAGAAGGCACCTCTTTCATCGACACATCCATTTACCTGCAATACGTGCCAAGTTGCCTTCCGTTCCCATGAGGCTCAGCGAAACCACTACCACACGGACTGGCAGTACGCCCTCTTCTCATTCCTCGCCTTCGGTGTCTACCGCCCTCAAACTAATAATTGTAGCCAATACAATCTGAAGCGCAAGATCGCTTCGCTTCCACCACTTTCGTCAGAAACATTCGCCGAGAAGGTCCTTAACGCCCAGGCAAGTACTCGTCTCGAACATGAACGGGCTACATTCGAAAAGTCGTGCGCCGCTTGCAACAAAACATACTACTCTGAGAACGGCTATGTAAATCACCTCGGCTCTCATAAGCATCGTCAGAATGTGGCTACTGCACAGATGAATGCAATCCGTGCCGGAGGTAGTGGAAGAGGGGTTGATGTGGGCGCACGGAAACAGGACGCGGAGGATGAGACGGAGAGTGTTGTTAGTTCTACTTTCTCCCTTGGAGAGCCAGTAGCGGCCACAGGGGAAGTAGCGCCGTTGGCAGACAAGGTCGAATCCCTCAACATTTCCGGCGACTCGACGCCAACACAGTCCGAAACCCCTGCAGAGTCTCAGGAAACCAAACAGGCTGCCCTTCCATTGGAGGCTTGTCTCTTCTGCCCATACGTTTCTCCTACACTCACCCTGAATGTCAGTCACATGACCAAGGCTCACGGTCTCTTCATTCCAGAGGCCTCCTACCTTGTCGACCTTGCCGGATTGATTAAATACCTTGGACAGAAATTGTCCTTTGGGAACCAATGCTTGTATTGTAGCAAGCAGAAGGGAGGGCTTGAAGGAATCCGGACTCACATGCAGGATAAAGGACACACAATGCTTGGGTTTGAGACGGAGGAGCAGCAGGTCGAATTGGGCCAGTTCTACGACTTCCGAAGTACCTACTCCGATGCCGGTGAGGAGTCATCAAGCTCAGATGAGGCGGAGGCTTCAACCAACGACACTACCGCAGAAGGAGAGTGGGAAGACGTAAACGGTGAAGGCGAAGGATGGGAAACAGACTCGGACACCTCTATAGATTCCCTGGAGCTCGGCGCCATTCCTATTGACCGTGTACGTGGAGCTGGCCGCCGTGAAGGAACCGGTCATCGCATGCAGGATGGATGGCACTCGCACGCTCATAGCCACATTTATCACGATGAGTATGAACTTCATCTGCCATCTGGACGTTCTGTTGGACATCGTTCCCTTGCGCGATATTACCGCCAACATCTCCGCGACCATCCTATTGTACCTGCTCGCCGTGCGATTGACTACCACCCCCAGGCTGACGAAGATGCTGATGACGAAGAAGGTGGAGTTCGAGTTGGAGAGAATGGTGAGGAGGGTGCCCTTCTCAACCGTCGGGAACAGAGAGAGGAGGCTAGGGCGGTGGCAAGGCGTGGACACATCGGCATGTTTGGAGTCACCGACTCACAAAAACGCGATGTTGCCAAGCTCACTAAGCTCAGCCAAGCAGAGGAGCTCAGAGGCCGAAGAAAATTCGAACGTGGCGTCAACAGACAGGCCAATTCGCAGAAACACTACCGGGATCCTCTCTTGCAATAGAAGATGCGTTGTTTGTACGATGGAAATGGGTTGTACAAAGCAGTTCTTTGGTTATGTTTTAAAAGCCGTGTGTTTTTCCTTCTCGAGCCTACTCAGATGGTAAATGGGTTCTATTATTTTCTTCTGGTTTGTTTTGTTTATGGTGATGGTTTGGTGGTGGGGTGCAAAGGTGGGTCGAATATGGGTTTATCTGTCTTGTCTGATTGTGTCCTTTTGGAGTTGGTGAATGGCATGGCTGCAGTTTCCGTTCCTTTACTTATTTCCGAGATGCAGCAACTTTACTGGCAATGTTATGACAGTCACAGGCAGTGGCAGTTGCGGCGGAAAAGCATAGTACAGTAGATTTAGCAGCTACGGGTGAGGCGTAGCGTAAATACAAAACTGGGGATAATATTTGCCTTTCGGTGTGGGGATGTGAAGATTCGGAGCTTGAGTCTGTGCTGAATAAAATTCAAGAACCACCGTCTCGGATTCCTCTGAGTGATTAGTACTGATTTGGCGACGCCTTCCGTTTATGCCAAGCCCGCCATGCCGATTTAGGGATTACCCAGGGTACTTTGTGAATACTTGGGATAACTAATTAGCTTATCGGGATCTTGCTTCTTGAACCTTCCGCTCTTTCATTCCAACCTTCCGCCAAATCTTCACCCTTCAAATCCCATCCACTGACCTTGACTCTCGCAGCGCAACTTTCTCAGCCTTTTCAACAAATAATTGGTCGTGAATGCAGACGTCCTCTTTTCGCTCAGGCGCATTACGTCATGGCACAACTTTCGTTTCAGGCGGCAGCTTTCAAAAGCTGGGGAAGCTGGGATTGATGGCCGTCGCGAACCTCCCAAAACTCGTTCGCTCGCACCCTGCTACCTACGTCCCTCCAAGCATCTTTGTCATGAAGGAAGGGAAGGATCCGGAAGAGGCTGGCTTCTGGATCTACGTTAGTGTTGCCTTCACCCTGGTTGTACTCGGAGGGGTATTTGCTGGGTTGACTCTAGGGTGAACTTGTTCGACGCGTTCTGATGCTCGGATTGATGCTAATGACTATCTATCTGTGCAGGTTAATGGGTCAGGATGAAATCTATCTGCAAGTCATACAACAGTCGGGAGATGACCATGAACGGAAAAACGCAACCAAGGTGTTGAGGTTACTGAAACGGGGGAAGCATTGGGTTTTGGTTACACTCTTGCTCAGCAATGTCATGACGAACGAGACTCTGCCCATCATTTTGGACCGAAGTCTCGGAGGTGGATGGCCTGCGGTTCTAAGTAGTACTGTCTTGATCGGTAAGATTTATCGTGAACGGCACGGCCGTCAAAAACAGTGCTGACAGGGAACTAGTCATTTTCGGCGAAATCATCCCACAGAGTGTATGCGTTCGATATGGCCTCAGTGTTGGAGCTTTGTTTTCTCCGTATGTCTATATCCTAAGTTCTTGTAGTTGCTAACATTTTGGAGTTTCGTGCTTTTCCTGATGTATCTCATGTACCCGGTAGCGTATCCCACCGCCCTCCTTCTGGACTATATTCTCGGTGAAGACCACGGTACCGTATACAAAAAAGCTGGTCTCAAGATGCTTGTTACTCTTCACAAGAGTTTGGGTCCACACCCCTCGGAACGTCTCAACCAGGATGAAGTAACTATCATCTCCGCGGTGCTCGACCTCAAGGAAAAGCCAGTTGGTGCGATCATGACCCCTATCAAGGATGTCTTTACGATGGCTTCCGATACCGTGCTTGATGAAGAAACTATGGATGAAATCTTATATGCCGGTTATTCGCGTATCCCAATCCATGCGCCAGGTGAACCGACCAACTTTGTCGGCATGCTTTTGGTTAAGGTCCTTATCACCTATGACCCTGAGGATGCACGAAAAGTTGGGGAGTTTCCCCTCGCCACTCTTCCGGAAACTGCCGAGGATACTTCTTGTCTAGATATTGTCAACTTTTTCCAAGAGGGTAAATCTCACATGGTCCTTGTGTCTGAATTCCCCGGCGAGAATCATGGAGCCCTTGGCGTGGTTACACTCGAAGACGTTATCGAAGAGCTTATCGGCGAGGAAATTATTGATGAGAGCGACGTTTATATTGACGTCCAGAAGGCAATTCGTCGACTTCATCCTTCACCCCTAACCTTGAGCCCTGCTGCAAAGCGCCATATTTCGGCTCAGTACATTGCTCGCAACGCGGATGTGCAAGCTGTGGCCAATACTGCTTCGGCAGTTGCAAGTACCGCTCATCCGGATCAATCTACCGACTTATTAATTACTACCGGACCATCGGAGCCTGTCAATCGTTCTGTCACCCCCGTTTCGGTTGAGGGGGCAATGACTCGAGGACGCAAACATTCCGGTGCTAGAGTAGGTGGACTTTCGGACGAAGTTATGGCACATCTCACACTCGGCCCTGCCAACCTTGCCGGTCGTCCTCGGGAAACAACAAGTAAGACTGTCAAAATCAAACATATCGACCCATCTAGGAGATCAGAAGACGTGGCTCGCCCCACAATGACGGGTATTTACGGAGCCAACGGTCGTTTCGATGGTACTGCCGATGGGAGAGAAAGAGACGGCCTTAGCTGTGCAAATATGCTCAAAAAGAACTCCGACGAAAACTCCCGGGACAGAGATGGGAACAGATATCTTTGTGCACCCGGACCAACTGGGCATCGTAAGAAGGCGAGAACTGGTAGCCTGATTGAGCGCACGGGCGTTGTTGATGGTGTCCCGAAAACAGTCATCGAGACCACTAGTAGTGACGAGGACTCTGAAACGACATCGTTGACATCGTCGAGACATCGAAGGACGCAGCCTAGCGAGACGAGTCCGTTGTTGGATAAGAAGTGAGGAATCGTGGAGGTGTGTTATAATTAATCATGCTATTCTCTTTAGTTTTGCTTCTACTTTATATATCCTGCGTTGCCTATGCTTGTTTGTCATCCCCCACAACGGGCTTTCTTTGAATACTTTGCCTTTCATTATCTATCTTTCCTTTCATCTCACTTGTTGGGCATTCGGTATTGAAAAAAATCTGTCACGACAAAAATCTCGTCTGAACCATCGTGCTCGGTACAGTACTCTTCTTTCTGTAATCACGGTGCTGTTTAATAGAAGGTTGTATATATACGGAGGAGAAATGTTGTGAATTGAATATCTATCTATTCACAGGAAGGGTAGGAAGGAGACTGATACTGATGCTGCGAGGGATCTGCCGGGGAACATGGGTTATGGGAGCTCGGTATGAATCAAGAACAACGCATAACTCTCTTAGCTGCTGCTGCTACTGCTTCTTGTTTCCTCAAAGCTGAATTCACTCACTATTCGGCTTCCCACGGCATACTGCAGCAGCCCTTAATTGAGGGCTCGACGGCCATTTGTCAATTCCGCATCCGGGAAGTCCACGAGACCCTTCCCTTCCGAGTGCATAATTGGGCTGCCAGAGATGAAGCCATAACTTCCCTTTATTCAATGGGATCGTAGGAGCGTAAAATTGGGGCGCCAGCAACTTCACCGCATACACAATTCCTATCGTATTTTCATGAAATTCACACACTCTTTCACATATTCCATCCTTTCGATATCCTAGCTGTATTCTGTACCTGGAACGTGGATACTTTCGCGGCTCATCTCATGTCTGACGCCATCCGAGCCATGACTTCCACCATCCTAGCAATAAAAAATGCATCACCGACAACAGCTCTTCAACTCAGAGACCCACCGAGTCCTCTACCTCTACCTCCATCACCCTCGCCACCGCCGATTGACCACCAGTCCTGCATCCTCCAAACCCAAAAACCTTTTTGCCAGCGTGTCTGCACTACCAATCGCCGTCCGTTCGTAGTTCACAGCCATTGTCCGAGCTCCTCGGAAACCCCCGCAGACGAAGCCTTGATGTGCCCCTCCTCTGCCAATGCTAATAGTCGAGCGCCGACGCCACTTCCGAAATGGCTGGATAGTTCGAGAGATGGCAATGCGACACCCCCGCCAATTGTGAGGTCTGCTGAGGACGAGGCGGCGGAGGGTCCGAAGTTGCTACACAGAGTGAAACATGAGAGAAGTATTCTCAGCTTGGCCGTGAGCGAGAAGTTTGTGTATGCTGGGAGTCAGAGCGGCGAGATTCTTGTACAATTCTGTTCTTTTCCTTCACTAGCCACCAACAGTGCTGACGCGGAAATTAGATCTGGTCAATAGAAACCTACCAGCTCGTGGATACGCTGAAGGGTCATTCCGGTAGTGTGCTCTGTCTGTGTTTGGCCGCGGAACAGTCACTGCTGTTCTCCTCTGCCGGAGATGCGATTATTCAAGTGTGGCATGCGGAAACGTTCGAGAACCTTTACACTATATACTCCACCTTCGACGTCGGCGATGTCTTTTGTGTCGCGTTCTCGTCGCTGCTACAGACGACGTGGTTTGGCGCTCAGAATACGAGTATTCAATGGTATGATCTGCAGAAGAAGGATAGGAGGAGACCATCCCTCACATCGCATCCTTCGAAGCGTATCCATCGGTTTTTCGATTCGAAGGGCCCCGGGGGAAGATGTACACCTAGGCCCGAAGAAGATGGTGTGGTTTCCGTTGCGAGCACTGCTATGAAGATGCTGGAAGTCGAGCCGAGTAACATTGTGCAGTACGCGCATTTTGGCTATGTTTACTGCATGCTCTTGGTGCCGGCGAGTCAGATCGGACAAGGGGAGGGAGAGGTGTTGCTGTCTGGCGGTGGGGATGGAGATGTTAAACTCTGGAGCATTGACGATGCAACTGGCGGTATATCAGAGCTGCAAACGCTTAGAGGCGGGGACTCGGGCGTGCTGAGTATGGTCGTCAAAGATACGCTGCTGTACTGCGGGTTGACGGATGGCGAGATTTGTATTTGGGATCTCGACACGCTGCAGCTTGTGAGGACCGTCAAAGCACATTGCGACGACGTCCTTACACTCAGCGTAAAAGGAGACTGCATCTTTTCGGGGAGCGCGAGTGGTTACGTTCGAGTACATCTCCTTCTCTTTCCCGCGTATGATCAAGGCTAACAGGTTAGAAATGGAACCAACGCTTCGAATGCATCTCGCGCTGGCAAGCACACTCGGGACTTGTCCTCGCCTCTGCCGCAACTTCAAGAAACAATAGAATCCTCTACATCACGGGCGGGAACGATGACTGCGTCGCAATCTGGGATGTCGATGTTTCCGTCTTCGAAGCCTCCGCGCCCAAATACTCAGCAAGGAGCCAATACGACCAGCTCCTATCCGCGCTCTCGAAGCTAGTATCGTACCGCACCGTCTCCTCGGATCCTACCTGCGCCGAGGACTGCAGGAGAGGCGCTACATATTTGAAGACTCTGTTCAAAAGGTTCGGTGCGACAGCTACCCTGCTACCCACCGAGGATGGCCGCAACCCTGTGGTCTTTGCGCGCTTTTCGGGAGCAGGGTTGAAGCAGAGGGGGAGAAAAGGTAAGACCATCCTCTTCTACACTCACTACGACGTCATCCCCGCCGTTGCGGGCAAGGGCTGGAACACCAATCCCTTCGAGCTCACCGGTCTCAATGGCTACCTCTACGGGCGGGGAGTAAGCGACAACAAAGGTCCCTGTCTCGCCGCTATCTTCGCCGCCGGAGAACTTTTGCAATCAGGAAAACTCGACGGTGACATCGTCTTCCTAATCGAAGGCGAAGAAGAATGCGGGAGCTGGGGCTTTAGGCAGGCCGTCCAAAAACACAAACCCTTAATCGGCTCCATCGACTGGATCCTTCTCGCAAACTCCTACTGGCTCGACGACGAAACCCCATGCTTAACCTACGGCCTCCGCGGCGTAATCCACGCCACTATCACAGTCGAATCCGAAAAACCCGACCTCCACTCGGGCGTTGACGGCTCCTCGCTCAACCGCGAACCTACCGTAGAGCTCGTATCGCTCCTTGCAAAACTCTCCGGCGAAAAAAACTCACATGTCAACATCCCGGGCTTCTACGACCCCGTGCGTCCCCTCTCCAAACAAGAAGCAGAAATGTACACCCCCATCGCATCTGCACTGCGCAACAACCCCGCATCCCCATTTGCAAACACTCCAACTTCAGACATCACCGCCCACCTCATGGCGAAATGGCGTTTCCCATCCCTAACAATCCACCGCGTTGACGTCTCGGGACCATCAAACAGCACCATCATCCCCCGCTCCGCAAGCGCCAGCATATCCCTACGAATCGTACCTGACCAGGAAATCGACGTCATCAAAGCCTCGCTCGTAAAATACCTCCACGACTGTTACTCAGGAAACAACAATAAGCTCACAGTCAGCATCGACCACGAAGCAGAGCCATGGCTAGGCGAGTGCGGGAACCGCGTTTTTTTGGCGTTGGAGAGTGCGGTGATGCAGGCGTGGCCTGGTGGGAAGAAGCCGCTGTATATTCGTGAGGGTGGCTCTATTCCAGGCGCGAGGTTCCTGGAGAAGGAGTTTTTGGCGCCTGCCGCTCACTTGCCGTGTGGGCAGAGCTCCGATATGGCGCATCTGGATAATGAGCGGTTGAGATTGGTGAATCTTTATAAGGTATGTCCCCCCCCCAAAGGATAGGAGTGAGTGCTGATGTGTGCGGGTAGAGCAAGGATATTATGAAGCGGGTGTTTTGTGAGCTTACACAGCGAGAGGAGATGGGGGAGGAAGGGTAGAATGAAGGAGAGATTATATTTGTATTGGTGCCTGGTGTTTTGGTGTTTCGGATACGTATATACCTAGATGTGTTGTTTTTGCGATTTGTTGTAATTATATAGCATTCGGCCGCTTGCGGCTATGTATGGCATTTTACGAGGGGGGTAATGATAGATATCACTCGGTTTTTATAGTCGCCATAAATACTCACTCGACCGACTAACGTAAATGGAAGACTCGCCGAGTGATACCCTCAATCGATTCCGAACATTCACCAGTAATCGAGGCAGAAACTGGAATTGAAAACCCACGGTAGTATTTTTCTCTTCTACACCACACAATCTACCAATATGTAGTTAACGTTTAAGTAAGATGACTCTCCTCCCCATACAAAGCTAGCTTTTTTTTGTTGCTTCTAGAAGGGGGTATAAAGGTAAGTAGTAAAGTACGCATGTATGGGTATGAACGAGAGCTTCTCTTCTTTTTAACCCAATTTCTCTCCAGTCTCTCCAGCCCCCGCAGATCCCAAAAATGACAAAAGGTAACAATAGGGGGAGTTTTAATCAGCGCAAAATTACAAGATGAAAAAAGATCACCGGAAAACTTTGGGTTTGCTCTCGGGCGACATCATGTCATTGTCATCCGTCATGAAGTATTCGTGCTGCAGTGCTTGCTTCGCCGAGATGCGGCCAGCGGGATCGTAGATAAGCATTGCCTGTGGGTTGTTAGAGATGTTATGCGAGGTAGAGAGACGGGAAGACTGACGTCTAGCAGGTCCAAGCCCGACGGCTCAAGGTTTGGCACCATCTTCTCGGTCTCGACTCGTGCCCACTGCGGGAACGAGCTCTTGTAGTCGGGGAATGAGGTGACGCCAGGCCAGATGTTCTCGTCGGGGGTTCCCAGGAGTCTACATACACATTTAGTATAGGTTGGTATTCTATCAGTGAGGGGCTTACCGGAAGATTTTGAAGATCTCATCGATTTCCGAGTCGCCGGGAAAGAGAGCCTTGCGCGTGCACATCTCGGCAAAGATGCAACCAACGCTCCACATATCCACACCGGTAGAGTACTGCTTACCACCGAGAAGGATCTCGGGGGAGCGGTACCACAGCGTCACAACCTGTTGCATGTCAGCGAGGTAGTTCACGGTCCGGTATGCTGTAAATATACCTCGTGGGTATAGGTCCTCAATGGCACACCAAATGCCCTCGCCAATCCAAAATCCGCCAATTTCAGGTTCCCTTCCTTGTCGATGAGTAGATTCTGCGGCTTGAGGTCGCGGTGCAGGATGCGGTGCGTATGGCAATACTTTACGCCCGAGACTAGCTGGTTCATGAAGCGCTTCACCATGTCCTCGCCCAGTCCCATGCCCTGTGGAATTGCCTCCATGTACTTCTTAAGGTCGAGGTCGAGGAATTCGAACACGAGGTAGACCTTGTGGCCCTCGGCGATGATGTTGAGTAGCTTGACAATGTTGGGATCGTTCATCTCTTTCAGCAGAGAGATCTCGCGGATGGCAGTACTAGGGACACCCTCGTCTTCGGCTTCGAGTCGGATCTTTTTCATGGCTACAATGCGGTTGTGGTTGTTGAGGTCTTTAGCTTTGTAGACGACTCCATAGGTACCTGGTGAGGAGTGTTAGGGGGAGGGCGAGATGCTAAGGGAGGGGTGCAGACAGACAGACCTTCACCAATCTTTTCAATTCGTTGATAGCCGTCCATGATTGTAGTATGTCGTTATGAGTGAGATTAGTATCGTGGTGGTGATGATGTTAGGAGAGGGAGCTGTTGGGGAGAAGACGAGGGTGGAGGGGAGGTAGAGGAAGGTAAGAGGGGTTTGAAGTAGGGAGTTCAACTTGTCAAGGATTTCCAAGGGAGGTAAGGGGGCTGTTCGTGATTTTGGCGGTAGGAGGAGAGAGAGGAAGATGTCTGCGCCTTTGTTTTCTTCGTCTGTGTTGCCGTGAGCCTCGATAGGAGAAGCGAAGAGAGTTCAGTGAATAAGTGAGGTAAACAACCGTGTGTGTCTTGGGCGGACACACTGTATGTTTCAGCCTCATAAAGGCGCATCATGTCCAACAAGTGCATTGAGTGGTGCCAGCGGTGTTTTCCCATATTCATCTTCAACAATGTTGACAGATTCCGAAACGCCCTCATCACAATTGAATTGCCGTGTTTCTGTTTCTGTCTCTGTCTGATCTGTTATTTGTTGTGTTCATTGGGCGAGTGTTTGTTTGACAACAAGCAATCAACCAACCATCAACAGCAACTGTAACCATGTCTATGTCTACCGATGACACCCCCGATGCGCCGCCCCCTCCTCCGCTCGACCACGCCCACCATCAACCACCACCGCATATCCGCACCTTCCACAAGAAACTGCAAAAATCCCCTCTCGATGATGCCGACATCCTCGACTTCGCATCTCCTTACATCTCTGAGCACCATCGGAAACGGCTAAAGCTCTCGCGAACGATACCGGGCACACGAGCGGCGGAGGTGTTTGCACATTTCGAGGACGCAGTCGGCCCTGCTACTGAACACGACAAAATCAATAACACGAAAGACATACCGATCTATACTCACAGCTCTGTTCCTGGTTCGTCTCTCTCCCCCCATCTCTCCGCCTCGCTGACAAACCTCAGGACTCCTCCTCGTTCCCTCTATCTTCCCAACCCGCACGCAATCCTGCCTCCTCACATCGCTGCTAACCCACGCTCTCACCGACACGCAGACGCACTGCACAAACCTGCACGCCTTCTACACACTCCCGCATCCCTTCCACTGGTTCACAACTCCGCCAACTACGTCTCTACCGCCGCTCACGGAGCTGCACAAGCCACTGACAGTAGCGCAGGCGCTGGGGAAGAAGCTACGCTGGATGACACTGGGGGGACAATACGACTGGACAGCAAAGCGTTATCCCGACTCTCTGCCGCCGCCGTTTCCACAGGATGTGGCGAAGCTGGTCAACGGGCTGTTTGTGGATGTGACGCCGCAGGCCGCGATCGTAAATCTATACTCACCCGGGGATCAGTTGGCGCCGCATAGAGATATTGCAGAGAGCGTTGGCAGGGGCCTGGTTAGTATTAGTGTTGGCTGTGCAGGCATATTTGTGATTGGCTGTGCGGATCAAGAGGAGGTGCTGGCCGTCCAGCTGAATTCGGGCGATGCGGTGGTGATGCGTGGTGAGTCCAGATGGGCGTGGCATAGTGTGCCAAAGATCCTGGCGGGAACGTGTCCTGAGGAGTTAGAGGAGTGGGATGGAGGCTGCGAGCACTGGAAGGCGTGGATGAAGGGGAAGAGGGTCAATTTGAATGTTAGGCAGATGTGGGATTAGGTGGTGGTGGTAGAGGTCCAAGTTATTATTAGATCCCCGACACAGGGTACAGTCGAGGGTCTAGTGCTTGGAACTCGGATATAGAAGAAACGCGCGGAGTGTGCGCGGATGAATTCGGAGTGAAACAAAACAAAGTATCGACAAACTCGATAGCGATGTGTCCTAGACGTTGACAACCAACTGCTATCGCCTCAAACTGAAGTGATCTCTCATGACACGCCCAACCTCAGTGTCTGCCCTGTACATTCCGCTAAGCGCAGCTATCTCAAGCTAGGCGCTCGAGCATGAGCGTGTCCATTCACTTTTCCATTCTGATTGGATAACTAATCGTTCGAAGCCTTAAGGTCATACGATCCCGAGGCGGAGAGATATATTCGCCGGGACTCGGCTGCTGGTGCTGGTGCACTGCCTCGAATGGAAGTGGTACGTCGAGGGAGCCGATGTTGTGATGTAACGTGGGTTTAAAGATAGACTGGACAGACAAGGGGGTGTTAAGGCAGATCACTCAATGCTGTGATACGAGACAGCGAACTTACGACGCTACCTCCACCTCTTCTTCTCCTTCTCCTTCTCTCCTCTCTCGACAGAGAAAGAAAGCGATACTACACTTCACTTGTTTAAGCCAGATCCTACTGTATTCACAACTCAACACTTGTCGCATTCACAACTACCTAAGCGGACATCACCACCGCCATGCCCCTTGACGAGAACTTCCCAAGTACCTCCCCTCCCCACAATTCCGCACACACAACTAACCCCCCAGCCTACCACTTCATCTACGCAGACTCCAAATCCCCCTCTCCAACCACCACCCATGTCACCTTCAAATCCAACGGGTCCCCCTCCCAGCAACTCTATACCCTCACCCGCGCGACCTCACCACCAAACACCTACACAATCTCCCTTCACGACGCGCACTTCCCATCAATAACCTACGGCACCCTAACTAGCATACTCACCTTCGTCCCCTCCGCAGACTCTGCCCCGCGCGTCGTCCTACCAAAAGAGTTCACAATCCACCTCTTCGCCCCAGACTCTTCAATCTCATTCACACACCACCACTCAGCGCTGCGGGGGAGCTACTGGGAGTTTTCTTTGCCCAAACACTCATTCCCGCCTCCGAGCCAAAGCGCGTTGGACGCGACGTACACGCCGCCGGTCACCGACACACTACGTTTCCGCTGGCGGAAAGAAGGCGGGATGTTATCTCGCTCACAGCTACGGTGTTCATTAGTGACCGGGGGCGATGAGCCGGATATTGCATTGGCGATGTATGCGGGGGTAGGGGATAAGGCGGGACGCGGGGAGTTGGTGGTTTATGAGAGTAATTTCCGAAGGGTTGATATGGAGGATCTTAGGGGTCTGGAGATGGTTATACTCCTGGGCGCCAGGGTCATAAATGATGTGTGGTTCTTGCCGACGGCGATGATCTTTAATGCCCCGGATATGGGGGGGAAACAAAGGGGGAGAGGCGCGAGTGTGGGTGCAGCCACCACCCCCAACCCCGCTCCTGCACCGCCAGTGGTTGTGTCCCCTCAGCAACAACAGCAGCAACAGCAGCAAGCTGTAAATGGGGGAACGTTCGCGCAGCGATTCCAAAATCAGCAGCCGCAGCCGCAGCCGCAATACCAACACCAACATCAACACCAGCGCAGCGTACCTCCAGTAGACGAGAATCAACGCCACCTAGCCTCAGAGCAGCGGCGCAAAGCAGAGGCCGAGAAACGCCGTAAAGCCGAATCCGAGCAACGCCGCAAAATCGAAGCCGAGCAAGCCGCGATTCGGCGCATGCTTGCAGAAGAGGAGGTGCGTGAGAAGGCACGAATCGACGCAGAAACTGAACGGCTACGTAGAGTCTATGAGCACGAGCAGAATATGCAACGTCGGGCCAGCCATCCGCAACGGAATCAACCGCAGAGGGTGCCACAACATTCTCACAGGACCCAACAACAGCCACAGAGATTACCACAGCAGCCGCAGAGGCCAAGTGTTGTTGGTGGCTGGTATAGTACACCCGGCGGGTTGGCGGTGCCTAACAACACCAGTGCCAACAGTAATGGGAAGAGGCTGGATAATAGTAGCCGCAGGAAAAGCTTTTTGGGATTGAGCTTTGGCAGCAGCAGGAGTAGCGGGGGTGGTGGGGGTGATGTACCAGCGTCGACGGCGCCGAAAAAGAAAGGGAAGTTGGTGAAGAAGTCGAGTAGTATGTGGTAACTGAAGGTATGTGGGGTCGTGGGATGTGTGAAGTGGAGTGTTGTCAAGAATGGATACGAAATGGACATGGACATGGATATGGGCATGGATGGGAATTTTTCTCGTGCCCAGAGAGCTACAGCGAGACGAGATGAGAACTGAAAAAGGCGTTATATATGCATACATCCGAGGTGTTTTTATATTTTCTATTCTGGCATGGAACTGGATGGATTCATGCGGCGTTTTGATAACTATTTACATGCATTATATACTTCATAGCATTCTTTTCTTTTTGTGGCCGATGGCCCAAATTTTAGATTTTTCTGTGCTTGGGCGAGTGGAATTGGGAATACATTGGGATGAAATCAATTAAGCAATGTTTGAGAATAATGTTACGGCGATGTTGCGGGTAGCGAACTGGTGAGTGATAGCCAGTGATGCGATGGGTTGTGATGAGTGATTACCGCGGCCCGGATTGATCTTGCATATTCTATATATCCAGACAAGACGCTGTGAGCTCGTGTGAAAGCAATGACGGTGCGGCCAGCGAATGGTATATGTGAGTGATATGGTATGAACCACAGTGATTGCACCGTTAGTCTCGGGACGGGACGTGACGGGACAGGAGATCTCAGAACGGATCCGGGGATACCTCATCCTTTAGATATCACAATCTTGTCGTCCCAGAGCCTGGAGGAGGTCTTGCCCAGGATCCCAGGATATCGATAACATATTAATGGGTTGGGGTAGCGCTAGCTTCATCGATTGTTAACCTCTTTACTGCGTATAGGGATTATTAACTTCAAATGCAGAGTAGAAATGGTACCGAATATGTTCATCCAGTGGTCCAAACATGATACTGACTGATGATGGTGATCAAGTACCCGAAGGATGGTCAGATTGCTAGCCAAGCACACACAATTTTGAAGTAATGGGTACATCCAATATGCTACCAGAGAGCTAACAATTCTGGTCAAACATTACCACAGGTCGAAAATTACACAAATATACTATTTCAACAGATGAGATATTAACTGTCAGATGAACCCAAGGCTTTGTAGAGGCACTGCAGCACAGAGATGTTAACATACACCTATAAAAGATACCACGGAATGACTTTGAACCCAGTGTAATAATGCGGGTTTCGGAGATGTATGACCGAAAATCAATTATAATATGACTACTGCCTATAGAGCGATAAACAAGGATATGTGGAGTCTTACTGTTTTTAGATGCTGGAACGCGGAACGGTGAAAGTAAATCTGGGAAAATACACAGTATTCTTCTGAGGCAGGGATGGGCCTGGAACGCTGCAGTTCGGAACGTTGAACGGAGACATGGCGCAGAGGTAAAACAATGGGTGAGGCTTGGCCATGGACGCGTTTTGTCTACATATACGTAAGTAGGGGGAGTATCCCCCCGCACTTGGTTGAGAAGTGTCAAAGACCGTTCAACCCCCACTAGTGACATGATTGTCCAGCTACTCCAGAGCATTCGACAAGATATCCAGCGAGCTCCCCCACCTAGCTGGCCATCCGGAGGGGGAGGGGAAATCGGGCACTGCCATACTCTAGTTATAGTGAATGCAGAATGATTAAAACAAACAAACAAACAAGATATCCAGCAAGTGCAACGAGATGTCCGGCATATCCGTGCGGAGTAAGTAAACCTTGTGGTTTTTGTTTTGGGTAACGTTCTGTCTAACTCCTAAATAATTCCAGGCAAGACTTGCTGCCAATTAAGCTGTAAAACAGCAGAGCCCGTGAGCGCGAGCACTTCAGATATCCACGGGGAGTAGCAATTGCCTATCCTCCGTTGCCACGAACTCGCACATATGACAAGTAGGTTCACGGTCAAAGTACTGTTATCCAATGCTTACAGATGGGAAGTTGTCGAGTGCCAGGCCGCTGCCGCCCATTTGGAGCTGCAACCACTCCCACAATTTGGTCGGCGATAGGCGTAGACAGATCGCAGAGTACTTGAAAGTCCCTTTGGTTTGAGAGCTTGTGAGTGCTTGGATGTTTATTGGCCACGGGATGTACACTCATATACAGTTTAGTCACGCAGGGCGAATCGGAAAGGAGGTTTATTCCGCCGAGTGGGTGTTTTTGCATTTGCTAGACGGCGATGATTGAGGTTTGATTTGTTCGGCGAGGAACAAGTATAGAATGTTTTTGTACGAGTACTTTTTTTAAATTCAGTGGAGCTAGAGGCGAGCGAGGGAATATAATGACCGTGGCTCGAAGCAGCTACTCTCAGCAACTAAAGACCCTTTGCGAAGCAAAGCTTCGTTGAAAAAAGGTTGAATTTGTTTACAAAATTCTCCCAGGAAGTCGGGGGAAATCCCCTTCCTTATATTATGGCAGGCAAAAGTGGAGATGATGAGAGCAATTGAAGAAGGGAAACCCTGTATCTTTACCAGCGCTATTAATTATCCGATAGCCCAAGGTCATCAGTTATCCGGTGGGTCATCATCTATCCGGGTCATTGAGAAACACTCACGGAGTCCCGGGCCTTGCAAGACTCATCCCGGGATACTCATTCTGTGGATCTCTTCGATCCCGGGCTCATATCCCTGGACGGAACCCCAGGATAATCCGTCTCGTGGCCAACACTAGATTGAACGGTCCACGTACTGTACGTAGGGACCCAACCAGCTGGCCAGGAACAGTTACCATCAATTGCGAGAGGTCGTAGAGGAGTTGGATACCGGTATGACGTTAGGGGCTAGGGACAGGAACAATCCCAATTATTTCAGCGTTTCAACAGTAGCCAGGAGTAAAGCGCCCCAAAGCTTTTCCTCAGCTTATATCATGGCAACCTTGTAGGTGTGTACTCTACATCAATCGCTAGCTCGGATTGTTTTGCCGTCTTGACAATATGGAATTCGAATTGCATCTTGTGTCGGCGAGAAGAAGCATGTATGGCTCAGCACTTAACGCCATGAAATCGAACAGAAAACAGTACCATGTGTGCAGGTAGCCCATTGAATCACGTGAGAAGATAATGGAATAACGTCGTGGTAGGTCCCCACAATATAGTATGCCTGGAGCTGACTGCACTGGCTGCACGAACGCAAACGGAACACATTACCGTCCAGGTGTATACGTATAACCAATCAATCCACGACCATAGAATGTCAATTCATTCCTTTCGTGTTGAAAGTCTGGTTGTCTGTTAGTTTGAAACTCTGAACTGTGTATCGTGATATCGTCATGTCCACACATTTACAGTCAAAATAGCCGTCAACATCAAGAACACACTGATAACGACAACTCTTCATATACCGTCTCGCCATGTCCTTTCCTACATTTTTCAAAGCACACGAATATGTCTCAATTCAGCAAGAACCCACTCACACACCCCTGCAGGTCGTCCAATCGGTCATAAGTACTGCCGGCGCGGACTCATGCCCCCTGCAAAGGTTTCCACCTTCATGTATGCCAATGACGGGTCCGCCGTGGTGGCAGCAAAGATTACAGGTGTCATGGAAGGCGGGAAAAGGAAAGACGATGCCCCTTATTTCACCAACAACGAAGGTATTCCGTAGTCGGACGGCGCGCATTCCAAAAATGTTGGCGATATCCCATTAGTGAGCGATATATTTTTGTTGCAGAAGCAGCAGACCTTCAATGGCGCCAAGACGCTGGAGAGTATGTTTGATATCTTTGTTCCGGCGAGGATGGGGATGCTAATGCAGCGATAGGAATAGTTCATCCTGCTGGTTCAGGTGCTTTTGGATACTTCGAGGCCACACATGATATGTCCCATCTCACGAAGGTAGATTTCAGCTCTACTGTGAGACGAGTTCGGTATTGATATGGCACAAGGCTGGTCTCTATTCCAAGGCTGGGAAACGTACACCGGTCTTTGTTCGTTTCTCCATCGTCACCTTTGGGCGCGAATTTCTCGACTCGGGTCGCAATCCCCGTGGATTCGCCATCAAGCATTATACAGAGGAAGGAAACTACGATGTGGTTGTGAAAAACAACAACCATCTATAATTCCTCTAAAAAGACTGACATTACTGCAGTCAATTGTTTATTTATGGCTAGCTCTTACTCTTCCATCAACTCCGACGGCCCTCTCCGCAGCGACGCAAATACCTGTGGAAACCTACACTACGTCCCAAATAGCTTCGTCAACAAGTTCCGTCTGGATTGTGCTGAAACCTCATACGCCGTCGCTGACAACATCGTTTCCCGCCAAGGCCACAGCTACTTAGAGGGCAGGCTGAAAGAGTATGACCAAGCGCGGGAGCTGTACACACGCGTAATGAGTGAGCAGGATCGAAAGGATCTGCACTACAACACTGCTATTACATTGAAGCTGGTGGATTTCCCAGTCATTCAGGAGAACTACCTAGCGCAGGTATATAATATCGAACCAGGGTATGCGAAGGCGGTTTATGACTTGCTGCTGGATAAAGGGTTTGGGTTCAGTGTTGTGCAGGAGAAGGCGATGAAATTTAGGCCGTTTTCGCAGAATCGGGTTAGGATGGGATCGGTGCCGGGGATGCAGACGTATAATATTAGGTATGCGGCCCGGGTCTTGGTTTAGGTGACGGGGGCTGTGGTTTGTCGCAAAAGTAGTTATCAAACGTTGCCTCCCTTCACGGGCATCCGTACATCGTCATGCTCTAGAACTGGGCTCACACATAAACACCTAAACCCAAGGCACAATGGTATCTAGGAGCTGAGATGTGCGGGTCAATGACCTAGTTACGTACATGCCCCCTTTAGCTTGTGCGTTTGGCCCGTTGTATGTTGTGGAAATCCCCTAAAAACCTTCTGTCTGCAAGACAATCGTGTGGCGGCGTCAGCTTCCATCTTCGTACTCGCCCTATTGCTTCCCCCAGTCGTAATGCCCCTTTAATTCATTCTAGTCGGGCCCATAGGAAGACGCAGACAGAGTCCCCTCCGCTGTTATGATTATGAATGATCACTTCACAGTAATACTGACCGCTCAGTGAGCCCTCAAGAGATATATCTATGCCGCACACTCTATTTTCTAGAAAACACAGCGGTCTACGTATATTTGTGTATGTATACTTTAGGCATATAAACACTTTATAATGTTGCAATAGTGAGAGAGAAGTATAGTGGCTTAATACAGTCTATCTACGTGGGAGCTTGTATGCTCTTATATACGGCATTCAGAGTATGCCTTGTACACATACATGCGCACTCAGCTGGCATCTCCAGCTGAGTCGTCAGCCCGATGATATCATGATCCATAAACCTAACAAAGGGCGGCGATCCATATATGTAACATAGTTTTTAGATATTGCGAGTGATGATTTGTGAATCAAATTACGAGAGTATGAGAAGCGATATATTTTACCTTCAAAGCCTCCAGGTTTCTTTCCAAAATCATAATAATACGTACTAATCTTAGGTATACATAAAATATCCATACGTCGATGAAGAAATACGATATCAAATTTACCCTTAGGCCGAAACAAGCTTGGGAGACATAAATATACGTCCTGAAAGGAAGAACCCGATATCTCTCGCCTACACTACGCTACATTTATCATTTCCTCTCCGGCTTCTTTCCATACGCAATAAAACTACACCTCGTCAGCTACCCATCAACATTCATCCAAAGAGGAACACTCACAACAAATTATACACATGATGATTCTTATTCGTAATATCCTTCCAAGCGCCAGCACACAGAGCCTTCGCACTTTCCGCCTCCATTCCGAGGACTCTGGTAAAAATCGCCATACCTGTACACCCATTAGCCTCCACCCGTACCTCCTCCGCAGCGACATACTATAAGCCTCCAACCCCGCCTCAGCATTCAGCATCACCATCGCCCCAATCTGCTTCATCTTTCTCTGTCTTGGCCACGGCCCAAACGGTTGCTTTACGCTCTCAACAACCACATCGACGAAACCTGCGGTCTCTAGCTTCTCTCGCAGCGCCGCCGCTGATGCCTGCGGTCGCCCCATCAACATGAACGCCTCGTCCATCTTGTCGCAGTAGTTCCGGGACCCAGTGCCCACCGTGTTGTCGTCCGAGAACCCGGACATCCCCATCTCTGCTAGCTCGACGTAGGCGCCGGGTTTTACGCAACTTGGGGGAGTCAGCGGACATGGGGAGAAGGAGGGGAGGGGAGGAACCGGTAGATCTCGGATAAAAGTTTTGGCCAGTCGTTAATGGCCTGGTATAGGTTCCTCGAGTGGATAAAGTCGAAGGAATTCTGTCCCCGTCAGTCAAGAGGCGCTCGCAATAATGGTCGTTGGGAAAGCGTACAGGCGCAAACGTCCAGTCCTTTTCTGCATCGTCGACCTCGAATTTACAGTTTGGCGGCACCCAGGCGGGTTGTATCGGGCTGCATTCTTATTAGCCCCGTCTCGCGCCCACAGAATCACCCCCACCTTAAATCTGTCCCCACCACCTCCGCGCTCGGATATGTATCCGCCGCATCAATCGCCCATATCCCAGTACCGGTGCCGATGTCGAGGATCTTCTGCGGGGTGTCGATCGGTGCGAGATGTAGTTTTCCGCCGAGGAGCTGCAGCATGATTTCGTGATGCATATCCAGACGGTCCTGCTCCTTCTCGTCCGTCGGCATCAGGTTCTTGTCGACGCCGAAGTAGGCATGGTAGCGGCGGCCTTGACTTTCATCAGCGATTGGTAGAGGAGGAAGGGGGAGGGAAAACCGTTCTCGAAGATGTACTCATTGATGGAGGAGCTGAGGCTTGCCGTTGAAGTATCATAGCCAGAGGATGCGTAGTCCTCATTTTCTTCGTTACTTAGCTGAGAGGTGTTAGTGCTAGTAAGGGGGGAGGGAGCGGGTGATATACCACGGCCGGGTCGACCTCGAGAAGTTCACCGTGGTATGGAGCGGTGTCTGTCATTGTGGATGCGGTTGTCGCTGCACAAACTGACGGTGCAGTGTATTTAAACTACGTAGGAGTTTCTGCTGCCCCTGCCCCGCAATCGGCGGTAAGTCCGTCATTGCCATGGTATGTACATAGATATGAGCAAAGTTATGCGAATTTGGTTCTATTTGCCGGGTGCTTGCTGTGTTGCGTTGGCATGCATATATCATTTAAGGTGATTGAAATAACTTCAGGGACTTGATTCTAACGGTTGATAGTGTGTGGGGGTCTCTCAAAATGCATTGAGATCTTGAGTCTCCTGCCAAAAATTGACGCCCGCAGCGTATAGCGGTAGTTGTGAGATGTAGTAGGCTACAAGAACCCCGCCACAACTCCCACGCCGAACTGAATAACTGAATATTCACTATTGCGAAGGGTCCCTGACGATATCAATCAACTGGAAACAGAGCGCTTCGCACCGATTTTGAAGAAAGCCCCGGGTTAACATTGTTGTGGCCACATATCCGCGTGCTACGCGCGTATTCTCCGAGCGTAGAGTAAAGTAGGAATATGCCGGCGCTTTTAAGACTTGTTCCTGATCCCAAAATGGAGTGGAGGCGTAAACACCTCCAATGCCTGCAGAATTGCAATTAGAGAGCAGCTGATCCACAAAATCCCACAACGCAACGAGATCCTAGAAAGAGGATGGAGAAGCGTGTAGATAGCACATTCCCACGCGTTATGTATAAGTGCTTTGTTAGTATTCGCATTGTTGCTGGCAGGATTAGCTAGACATATACTTACGTGCAAATTCAATTTGCTGGTAACGAAAATAAGATATCAATGTGACTGCACCCACCGGGTAAACTGAATCTCGATCCTTTGGGTTCTGATACTCATCTAAAGTCATAGATACTCATCGCCGACGCACCAAGTTGGTACAACCTGGACTTTATCACTGGTGTATAAACCAAGCATTCGGGCTTCGCCGAGCTCACAGTCTTGCCCGCCAATCGCGCTTGCGCAATTGCGCGACAGTGATCTCACCCGAAGATGCCGTATCTTGCATACAGATAGCGAGCAAAAGCAACTTCTTCCTTGAATAGAAGCCGCCACGGTCTAGTTCAAGGAAACATAGAATTGCGCTTAGTTGCTGACCTTACTCCGCTAAGGCTCACATGAAACGCAGCAGTTAGGGTTTCATACTTGATTTTTCGACGAGTAGGCAACCGCCATGACTGCGTTGGAGTTCGTAGGAGCAGGTGAATACTACGTAGCCGAGCCCTGAGAAGCGGGAAGCGGTGGCGTCATTACAATCGAGAGTGATAACTCATGACCACGGCAGCTGCGCGAAGAGTATAACCTGACCACAGCCAAAACACGAAAGCTTGAAAGTTAGCTTAAAGGTTAAGCTCGCACCCAGCCTGCCTCGTTGCTCACCCCAAAGTAAAGCTAGGTACGAGACTACTTGAGGGTTGTTCCTATTGAGCTCTCTGATCATCACACCACCTTCCGTCAACCTTGACACTCCCCGTCAATCATCACGACTGGACGACAAGTTTCAAGCACATCACAGCCGTACGTCAGGTTTGGACACTGCTACTCATCACTCTCATCATTCTAGCTTTCGGCTAACTTCGGAAGCAACATCCGCTCCTGCTACCACCAAGCCGAGCATGGCTTTTCGAAGGAACCTCCAGATCACCGACTTGCGACCCAGCCACAACAGCAGCTCGTGTTCTTTCTGAGTGCTAAATTGGAGATTTCATCACTTCCCCAGCTACGAACGAAGCCACCGCCAGACTCGAACTCATCAGCCAATACACTTCGTACAACCCTCAGCGCTTAGCCAGAGTCTCTTTGCCAAAAGAGCAGGAAACGTGGAAAAGCTGGTTGTTTGTGGTAGAGTACTGTACCGAGCGTTAAGTTCCGTACGTCACGCACCACAGAGGGCCCGTCCGAAGAGATTTTATTGCGGCTTTAGCACGCTCTTGGGCATTCGGTATTGAAAACATTCGTCACGCTCGAAATCTCGTACGAACCTTGACACATGACACTTGGTAATGTAGTGAACACTTGTCGGTTTCAGAAGGCCCGGGACTAATGTGGACAGCCAGGGCGGGACCATCATAGGCGTTGGCAATGCCTGTCTAGGCGAACGGTTGCGCAAGATTAGACGAACCATTGGAAGAACTTCAGGTATCGCGAACGCCGCGGTTTGTTCCTTTGGACAAGACAATGACCGCAGAACTCTACGTAATTAGAGATGAGGGCTCTGCCCTGGCGTTCTTGGGTTAGACACCCCTCAAACCGAATCTCATCATTCGTGTGTAAGCGATAATTCTGAAAGAGTTGCTCGAAGAACTCAAGCTCGCCGCTCCGCTCACTGCGTCATCGAAGAAATGTTGCCCTTCCTGTGCAGCTATCCAACGCGAACTCTCGCATGGGTCGACAATTATCCCGTATATGGCAAACACGTTTGTGATTGCACTCTGCCGTTTGGTTTACCTGCTCAAGCCCGTAAACGCGTCATCGCGCATTTCGAAACGCTTTGAGGCCCTGCCTGGACGGAATCAAGCTCGCTTGTGGTCGCAAAATTCGGCGGAGAGTGCGCCCACAGTCTAGTCTCGAGTAGCGAGTGTAACCTTCCGTCCTTCACTAGGTGGTCACTAGATTAGCTGTATGTTACTAGCACGCGGGTAAAGTTCGCCTTTTATTTCTTTCAGGTTCTGTTTGGCGGGGAGTTGGAGTTGGAGTCCATATCTTTCATGATAGCATTCCCATATCAATTCGCATCAGAATTTCTTGTCCGGCAGCAATTCATAGATCGCCCTCGCATACCTAGAATGAATAGGCCTATTAGCTCTCTAGAAAGCTGCAATCTATGGCCTCCTGGCCGAAGCGGGAATAGCAGGGCAAACCCGAGTAAGACCAGGCCATCATCTCCATACTCATGGGCTTTGTCACTGCATATAGCTAAATCTATAACTTCCTCGTCATCGCCGTCGGCTCCCCATACCCAGGAAATATCCCCAGCATCTCCCCACCAGTACCGGCTTCTCCAGTTTGGCACTTGCATATATCAATACCTTAATGGACAATTCAAAGGAGTGGGAAGACGTACGTTTGAGCGGTAATCACAGTCGCTGACTCGAAGTGTAATCTCCTGAGTGTGTTACGATATGGAAGTTGGGGAGAACCGTGTGCGTGTATTCTATGGTACAGAGAAAAGAGAAAAGGAGAAAGACTCGAGATATATATAGGAGGTATCGGCCCTTGCAGCAGCACCGTGTATCAGACCTGTAACATGTTTCCAGCACATGTACACCAGTAACAGAATGCTGCAAGCCGCAAGCGCCGGTGCCGCCAAATAGAGCTCGCGGTCTCGGGAAATATTTCTTGGTTTAAAACCTGCCACGAATTGCTTCTTGATGTGGAACCCAGGCATGACTATATATTGATTATACGGTTGACTCAAGGTCTACACCAAAATTCTAGCCGGGTGCAGTCATAGCATATCACCTACGAAGTCTCGTCTCGTGTGCAGCATTGTACCAATTAGAGCCAGGGGATGGAGGAATAGGTGGGGGCCACGACTTTGTTTGTTTCCTTTGTTGGTGGCAGGGAAAGGAAGGAAAGTGTAAGTCGTGACCGCGAGCGGTTGAATACAATATGATTACTTACAAACAAACAAACCAATTAGAGCCAAATCCATTCTGTAGTTTCCAATCCCGAGCAAGCCTTCAAATTCTATTCCTTGACCGGGGACTCTGCAGGTTTTCTTTAAGCAGTGGCGGGGGCAGGGTTTTTTGTTTGTAATCATGTTGTATTCGGCCGCTTGCAGCCATGAAATACATCTTCCTAACTTTCCTTCCCACTCCAATGAAATTACAAAGTAAAAACAAAGTAAAGTTGTGAGTCCCCTCCGCTACCCTTTTCCCCTAGACGGGGGCAAAATGCGGCGATGTCCCTCTTAGAAGGATTGTGGACGGGCTATATTGGCCGTCGTTCTTTTTTCAAGGTGGTCCCGAGGTGGACCTCCGATTGATGCCTGGCGGTGTCTATGAGAAGATCGGCCAGGCCGACCGAGCCAGCTTTCCGGGACACCAGCTTCCAACCGGGTCTAGTCGGTCAATAAGTGTGTATAATATGACCTGGTGGCCTTAGAAACACTGCATATAGTCGTGTGATCTATCTATAGTCAACCGCCCTTGGCCGACCTGGTCATTGTGAGAGCTTCTCGATACTATCTTCTCCAAGCTGTGGCCACGGTAAAGCTATCAGTGTCCAGCCATGCATGTGCTTTCGCTGCGATGAAGAAAAGAACTTAGGGCACTGCAACATATATATGTATCAGAGCGAATACTCGCTGAGATAATACCAAGATAATAATTCTTCACGCTTGAGGCGAACAGTCGAAGAAGGCTTTGAAGGAGGATGGATGGTGGTACAGTCTTTGTGCCTGTCGACTGGTAGCTTGTGACATCTACCACTGATAACGGATTGGCGCTCTAGTGATAAGATAGGTGATAAGATAAGATTATATCTATAGATGTCAGATGTTACACTCTAAGCCCAATACCATACATAGAATCAACCTCAGCTACCAAAAGTCCATTGGCTCAATGTCGCCAGTTTTCATGTCCATGGTCCCTTGACCAATACGGGTTCCAACAGCAGCTTTGCCGGGGTGTTGTCCAAATAACAAGGATTCGAGAGTGGGATAAGCATCTGCTCTCGTGTTGCAGAGGAATCCTTGAGGTACCTAGCATGGGTAGCATCCGTTTACTGCACACCCCTTTGGGGCATAGTAACCACTTCGCAGTAGAAATTCGCGCCAGCCAACGGGCATGAGGGCATGAAAGTGGATGAGAAACCGCCATGTTCGTCAGTATTACTAGATTTTGATTCTTGGGTCACAGCTAAGCACTCGCGATTTCAACAGCGGATATCGTATAGATGCTTTGTGGTTTAGTTACCCCGTGTTGCACAGCCGAATCGAATGACGATTGTTGTTTTCAGGGAGACCCTTGTGATGCCCAAGTCAAAGGTGTATACGCAATGGGCAACTCCAAACAACGTGCACATGCACTTCAACCTTCTCCCAGTCTTCTAGAGCACTGTAATTGTTTTTTCTCGTTTTCTCGTTTTCTCGTACCTATTTCGTTCCCCTTTCCATTTCCATAGCCACCTCCTCTTGTCCCTCAAGTAGGAATCAAATAATCTAATCGTTGTCACACGGGAAAGACCAAGCCTTTGAGTTCTCAGCTGTCACAATGTGTGAGGCTGTGTTTTGTGGTACATGAGTGTTACACAAACGATAAACGAATCACCACGATAGTGGAAATTGATCAGGAAATTGAATCCTCTACCACCTCGACCAATAGAATCGAATCGCACGTTGTTCTCGCGTGGGCCAAGTCAAAACATCGGCTCATGAATCATGATTCAGCCGCTGGCGAGCAGAAATAGAGTATCGTGATTCTGTAGAATCGCACTGGGCATTTACAAATCTCTCCAGCTGGGCGCGGTGAACTCTTGGCCGAACTGGAATATAAGAATCTCCCACGTAGACCTTCATCCCATCTTCAACCAGCAAGAAACAATTGCCCCACTCTCTTTCAGCAATGACTTTCACCACACTCGCTCTCTCTTTCCTTGCCGCAGCAAGCGTCTTCCCCAGCTTATCCTATGCCCAGACCGACTTTACCAAACTCGACCTCAAAAAGTTTGATTTTGCCAAACTCGATGTCTCCAAGTTTTCCTTTGCACACGGCAAGGAAGTCATCGATGCCAGTGATATCCCCGAGCTCCGGCACGCTATCACGGTTGCTCTGCCTGCCCCAGTTGACGATACGTCCGAAGATCCCGACAAACTGGGAGTGGAAGCAATCAAGGGAGCGCTACCGCTGGTGTTGAAGCAATTCGACATTCCCAACGACAAAATCGGCGATAAGACCGAGCGGGGGGCAAAACTGTTCGAATCCGCAGTCAAGGCTATCTTCAACGAACAGGATCTAGATAACTTTTCCCCCAGCCCGTCTCGCCTCATGCCTCGAGGCTTGCTTGGAGATATTGGAGACTGGTTCGAGGACAAAGCCACCGATGTTGCATGCGGAATCTTTGCCACCGGTGCCCTTCCAGCCTACCTGGTTGCCGCGGGACTCTTTGCGTCCAAAAATCCCTCCAGCACTCCCACCACTGATCACCAAGACTATTTCATCGCCGCCCTGCACGGAAACCTCTGGAAGGACAACCTCCGAATCTCCTACAAGGCCAGGCGACCACCAGGCTTTGGAAATGCTCGAGGCACCGCATTCGGAAAGCGCATCTATACGATCGACTCCACCAACAACGTCTGCACAACTTCCGGTTTCAGGTCCACCATGAAACTGATGCTGCACGAGACGACGCACAGCGCGCAGTACAAATCCGTAAACTGGAGTCTTCCGCGCTTCGGCACAAAGTATCTCTTCCAGTACTGCAAGGCCGGCTTCAGCTACCGCAAGAACTCGATGGAGAAGGAAGCGGAAAACAAGGCCGGGCAGTTGGGATCCCTCATCGACGACTCCTTGGGTCTTCAATTCTTCCAATTCTGGGTTGCCAAAGGCCTTAAGTCGACGCTGGGCATGCCCACGGCAAAGGCATATACATCTGTTGCCACAACCCCCAAGAAGATCTGGCAACTCCAGTTTGAAAAGGGTGTATTGCAAATCACCCCCGGACCGTGCTACCGGACACTCACCTACGCCGAAGCTGAGCTGCAACAGAAAGCGAAGTGTACAATCCTCGGCCCCTGTCCGAATAACAACGACAAGCGGGGCGAGCAAGAATTGAATGCGAGATCGCCGCCGATAGGTTGGAATCCTCCCCCGAAATGCAACTCGCAGTCCAGGGCCCAGGCAAATGCTAGGTGTAGGAAGCAGAAGGAGGAATGGGCAAAAGTTGATGGTGCAAAGCCATTTATCTGCAATGTAGCTCTGCCAGCCGTGCGTTAGGGCGGGTGTTTGTTGTGTACTTTTAGCATGTACTACTACTGTTTCTTGGAGTGGGCGTCTCTCGATTTTCTAGCGCTGCTTCCTTACCTAGGCATGTACTTAAGTAATTTATTTTGCATGAAACTTGGGCAATGCAAGCGTGACCTAATACAAGTGCGAGTAACTAGATTTCGTAATCAGTCAGGGCAAGGCAAGCTATGAGACCAAGGATAGTTCATTTACTATACTAGAGAGATCATTTGCTTAATGTTTAATATAGCGAGTTACCCAAGGATACTTGAGACGATACGCCTAGTTGTGGCCAAGCCGGGCGTGTTAGAAGCCATCAATATCACACGCCCAGACAAAAACAGGAGACAAGCTCAGACAAACACGGTGATAGTAAGGATAACTAAAACCTCACAGGTTACATTGAGATTGATAATCAACAAGTCCCGACTATACAGATGATGATTTATCTTAACGACCGAATCGAGTGAGATACCATGAAGTCCAGACCTATGCATTATCTATGCAACTCCTATCGCGCTTGGTGAGATCTGACAAAAAGATTTTGTGGCGGCGAAGCGCGCGCGTTTGCCGGCCCGGCGATTGTGGTGTTGCATGTAGATGCCGACGGATGACAGATCCGGTTTGTGATGCATAATGGGTCCAGACCGATTCACGACACGGAATGAGCACTCGCGACTTTTGATCTAACCAAGACAGTATATTTTCAATATTCACTACCTTTTTCCAATCCAATCCAAATTCACACCCAATCCTTTCCCCCACAAAATATCTACAATTGAATTCCCCCGTTCCAAAAAAGCCACTAAAGAATTAGATAGAACGGTCATAGTAATAAGCCACAACGCCAAAAGACAAATATTCCCCCCCCACCCAAACCTGTGTGCGTGATATACGTAACCGACCGACCGACCGACCGACCCACCCCGCTGTTGCGCCCATGATGCAAAAGACAAATAACACCCCTAAACAAATACAAGAAAGAAAATGATGCAATGTGATGCAGACGATGCGTAGATAGGAAAGACAATGAGAGTAGGTATTAATTTGTAGAAGGAAAAGAGGTGAATCTAATTCCCTAGAGCGAAGAAATGAAATGGAGGGTAGGATGAGGATAATCAAAGGAAATGGTATGTGGCCGCCACAATCATCGACACCACAGTTCCAATAGTCCCACCCACTTTGAGTATCCCAGTATATAGCTCAAGATTGCCCGCGTCTCCAAAACCAATCACATCCGTTAATACAGCATGTAACACCTTCCATTTGTACATGCTATGTGCTTTGGGGCAGGCCAAGTTGCCGTTGAGGTAGAATTCGTCGAGGTTATTGAGGTATTCTGAAGGATGGACTCGAGGTGTAGAGGTAGTTGTTCGGCTGGCAGCGGCAGCGATCTCCCGCTCAGTTTTCCAGGCTCGGAGGGTGGTGATGATACGCCATGTCCATGATCGTGTTCGTGTACATTTCTTGCTGTTGGGTGAAAGGATTCTCCGAAGAAGTTTGATGCTACCACCTTCGATAACCACTGGACGCAGCTCGGGTTTGCTGGTAGTGTAATCTAACCATAATGTCTGCACCGGATCCTGGTTCGCAAAGAAGCGCAAAAAGAACCTAGGATTCAATACCCTCAGGTGTACCTTCTGCATGTCCTCTTCCTCACTGCTTCCCCCATTGGAAAACACCACCTGCGGCGGAGTCTTTTGCGGATCAGACTCCGGGAGAGTGACCTTGACCTCCAACCCGCTTCCATACGTCAAAACCCGTGCCTTCAGATATGCCAAAAATAGCGTTTGCATTTCCCTTTCCGCCCTAGTTGCCGCCCTCCTCCTGCTCCCTTCCAACGGCTCGGGTCTCGTGTGAACAACCGTCTTCTTCCGATAAAGCTTCCACGCCTCAAAGAATGTTTCGGGTAACGCAAGAAAATTGTTCCATCCCCAGGTTAGTGCAATCCACCATCCTTGCCACGAACTTCCCGATAGCATATCGAAGCTCTTTGAATTTGAGAACGCACGTGCGACCATGCTCTTAGTACCTTCTTTAGTGAAGACAGTCATATGCACGTCCACTCTCATGTCATTGGTATTCTGCAACGGATCGCGCACTTGGATCACGTACGAGCCGGATCGGTGGTTGAAGGACGAAATGTGAAAGACCTTCTCCATGGTTCCAGCGAAGGCGTATCCTTTGCGGGGTAGGGGATTGGTAGGGCTGTCAGCGTTGAGAACATAGACGTGCTTCTCTCCAAAAGTGTTGTTAACCTCAAGAACAACAAGCTTCAGCTCTTGTGCAGCGGAGTAGAGGTAGTAGTAGGAAACTGGGTTGAAGGAGTAGCCCAGGAATGAGGGTGTGGTTACAAGATAGGCGTACGGGTAGTATAATGGATCCAAGCCCTGTCTAAGGTCAGCCCTGGCAATCTAGGTTAATACTGGCAGGGCACTTACATGGCCAGTGAGCACATCGTGTAGCTTCTCGTCGAATGGAAGCTGTGGGTTGAGATACTTGGATGGGTCCACTGTAAATACCGTCCACCATTCCTTCAAGCTCATCCCAACATTCTCTGCCTTCTTCATTTCCGATAGACTCGGCTTCACCGAAAGCAAGCTCCCTCCCCCAACAGTTCCCTTCATCGTCACTGGAAACCCCACGTAAAGCAGTGGGTATTTGAACCTGTGTTTCGTCGGTGAGAACCGTGCGTGCGTAGTCGAGCAGAAGTAAAGCATCGGTCGAAACCTTCCTGGACATCCTCCGACCTGCTTTCCTCTCGTTCCAAAGCCGAAGATTTCGTCTATGAAATTCGGCGCAACTGCAGACAGAACCACAGTGAGTGCCAGTCCGCCAAAAATCCCCCACAATGTTAGTTTCCCCCGCAGCAGCTGGATCGAGCTTGAAATGATGAAGATGGCAAAGCAAACACATGTTGTTGCAAAACGGCTAATGATGCTAGCGCCAAAGATGGATTGCACCTCGGGCCACCATTCTCCAGCGGCAGTCTTCCGCAGGAGTGAGTTGTTTCGAGGACGCACAAATGCAGGGTTTTGAAGGCAGGCGGCCTTCAGCATCGGTGCGGTTGTAGTAATCATGACGCTGATGAGTGTGGCGTTGATCTTTCGCTTCCCTAAATTGAGTGATCTCCGGCGATCCAATAACCACCAAGACCTTCGATTTTTGTTGTCCTTCTTCGTTTGGTGTCCCACAGAATGCTTAGCACTTCTATTGCAGTGCTAATGCCGTTGGTGGCACTGGCGGCAGTGGTGGAGGTGCTTTGTGAGGTGAAAACGCGCTGTCGTACATAAACACAAAGCTATACATGCCCGGCTCCAGACTGCAGATTGATATTGCGAAATGACAAAGCTTTCAGTCCAATCAACACTCTTATTAGCGTATTGATTGAAAAAGGAGCAAGTTTTGATGATGAAGATGATGATCCTTGGAAACCAAGGTATAGACAAGATGCTAGAGAAGCCATCGTTAGAATGTGTGGTGCGCAAGCTAGGACGGGCTGCGACTTACAGAAGTATATATTATTTGCTCTCACGAACTCAGCCCAGATCCGGTAGTCTTCGTCCGAGGATATCGTATCCGGCTTCCTGGTTGAGCCGATGTAGTTTTAAGTCGGATAATGCGGGGAAGACGGCAACGAAGCAAATGTCGATTATGTATCCCTTTCCACAATGTTTCTCTTGGTTGGCCGAAATGCAGCTTAAGCCCTAATACGCTTATATACACTCCCCCGAAGAACGATTGATTTTGACAATAAAAGATAATAGGAAAGGTAATAGTAAATAAGGAAAGACAAAATCTGGGTTCGTGGATAGTGTTAGAGACTACGAAGTCGATACTGTGTTCCACATTTCGTGCGTTCGAAGTATAGTCCCAGACAGACAATGGGCAAGAAAGGTCCACAGTCCGGAGGAAGAGACATTAAAGTCTAGAGTAGAGGGGGGACATACGGCCGTATTAACAGCAAAGGAAGAGATCAGCCGTCTTTCAACGAGTCAAATGAAGCCTGGCTGCTAGCTAGACACACAACGGCTCAACGGTGTATGTATGACCCTGGTCTGCTACCAGTGCACAGGAGTCCTCCGCTAGCTTAATGTTTCCCTGCCATCAAAAGAAACCTTGATGACCTGGGGCTTGGATCCGCCAGCTTTAGATCTCCTTTAGGAGTTGGATCTCAAATCTGGAGGGCCTTTAGCCGCAGCGATACTTTTGGGAATTGCAAATGATGTACAGGTTCGCCCTGAGAGGACTAAGACGCGTACTGATAGCCGGGATACGAGCGAAGCGTATGGGGAATTGGTGCACAGACGGATTTGAGACTTCTTGGCTTTCCGCTTCTGGTCCATCTCCGCTCCGCCAAGACCCAAATGTGTGAAGCTTGTGCTAGTCCTCGGAGCTTTACCCCTTTCCAGGAGCTGGCCCGGTCGCAAGCTGGTGTTGGATTTGACAATTGATGTCTCACATCCACCTCACCACAAGGCGGCCGTCAATAGCAAGGCATATCTACCTGGTGTACAAAGGCGCAAGTCTCCTCTTCAACGCAACTTCTTCATATCCCCGCATCCGAAGATACTGCCGTTCTGGCCACGATAAGGACCGACTTCGCTCGCTCACCCCACATCTCTGTACAGCCACAAACACTCTGACAACGGCAGAGCCAAGTGCCAATTAAACTGCTTGATAGGCCGCTGGGAATCGGCACATAATGCGGCCGACCCATATGAATAGATACGCGGTTCAACATAAGAGAAGTGGTTTTTTTTAGGAAAAAGGTTTTGACTCGTGAAAGTGCTGGAGTCCCCTGTCGAAAACCATTGCAGATTGTATAGGACTTCCTGGTACGTATGATATACTGCTCTACCGACCGAGTTCCTCGCCTCTTCTCGCCCCGCCGGAGATACCGATGCACTTTTCGAATTGTCCCGACCGCAATCCTACATACAATTGATTACTGACCAAAGTATTCCGTTTGCCGCCTGGTTTTTTTTATCAGACAAGATCTATTATAACTTGTAAGTACGGTCGCGCCACCCCGCACCTTATGTCATTGTGGGCTCGATAATTTTATAGGGCTTATAATTGGGCGGGTTAGAGTGGAGAACCGAACCGGTTTTCTAAGGCTTTTAAATCTTGTGAGTTGAGCTACTTGATACTAGGGCGTAAGATCGATCTTGACACAACCGCCTACTTCATGCAACCAACCAGGTGCGTGTCCACACCCACCAGCACCCTTGAACATAACATATTCTGTGTCGTGACACCACATTGTTCCACTCCAGCCCGGCTCATCGACCACGATCCTCCGTTCCGCTTCACCGCAAGTACACGGCACGATCCACCAGATCCACATGTACATACAGACACAAGCTACCGAGCCAAGAGCGAGGGTTAGGGGCTAGCCAGCGATATTTGGCGCCGATATCCGGTTACCTAATTGGCTAAGGGATCGAGTACCATGGTCAGATTCCAGCGGGGAATAGAACCCTGGGCACCAGCTTGGGAAAAGTATCTATTGTCATTCACCACCGACCGAGGCAGGTCTGTATGACTGACCGTTATATGCAATCCTCCGCACTCGTCTGCCCCCACCTACTCTATTTTGACCCCTTCGTCCATTCAGCTCAGGTACAACTGAATTTTGCTTGTTAATGACGCCGATAATGAAAAGGGCAAATATGCACATTAATGGAACTATGAATTTGATTGGGTAGCCCTTTTCAAGTGCACGTACTCAGTACTTTATTAGTACAAGGATATAAGTACAGTACAAGGGTCAAGTAACTCTATTGCAATGCAGGCGCCACCACCAATGTACCCCCAATGGTCCTCACAGTGAATGGGTACTTCAGAATAGACTGTATTGGCAAAAAGAAGAAAAGAAGCAAACCCACATTTGCTGCCAAAGGGTCAAAGGGTCGTTGCAAGAAACTACTTATAGTGTCTGCATCTCAAATCCCGAGTAGTAAAGTATAGGATAGTTTACGGGGGGATTCCGGCATCCGATATGAACCTTTCTGCTATATGGCGCGCGTGTAGAGTACTCTGCCGCGTGCCACCCCCGACCAATAGTGGCGGTAACTTAAAATCATACATACAGTGCTTGAGTTGGAACGTTCACAAACTCCCAGCTCTTTCAGCGTTGTTTCTCAAAGTTGAAACTCCCAGTGTTTCCAATATTGACCACCCAATCAAAGTAACCCTACACAAATACAGCTGATAAAGCTTACCTATCGGTTGCATGCATATTCAGGTACCCAGCCAGCCAGCTACGTCGACCGGCAGAAAAAGCCACTGCCGTTCGGCAAATCCCATATCTCACCGCGTTAACAGCCAAAAAACCTACCTTGTAGGTAATCGGTGGCGCCTGCATTCCTAATCAACCGAGTGATGCCGATCTCATCCCCCCCCCGTTGCCAAGCTAGAGAAGCTAGAGAGGGTTGGAAATTTCTCGGCATCTATTTATATAAGTAAAAAGGGGGAAGGAAATCAAACAACTCGAAAACCAGACAACTAAGTCCCTCTGAGCCTGTGGATAGATAGGGGATCGGGAAGCATGTGGCATAGTGATCCCGTGTGCTGAGAAATACAACAAACAAACAGAGACCACGACGACGACAGTCGATTGACGACGGGATTGTAATCGCCGACAGAAACACGTTTTCAGGAGGCCGAAATTGAGGAGAGAGTGGATACCAAGTAATGCAGGAAATCCATGCCCAGTGACGACAAGTTGCAGTAGAATACAATTCGAAGTATAAATAAACTGCACTTTTGGGCAGGGATACATGGGTTTCTGAAAGATAGAGTTCTTCACCAGTGCACCCTCAAGCTGCCCATGGCCGCACATCTCTGTGCACATCTCTGTCTAGGATATAAAGCATCATCGCTTAAAGAAGATCAATAACAAGGTAATGTAGATGATCTCGTCTTCGGGAAATCGGATCTATACAAATCTCTCTCAGGAGCAGGGTCCAAACATTCCCGATCCCGCCTATACCCGGGTACCAAGCTAAAGTCACACCCTTCTGTGAAGTCCACTTACCTTGATTTGCACTTTTGGCCGAGCATCTGGTGGTAAGGCGTTGAAGTTTATAGTAGGCTTGATTGAATTCAAGGGAATTATTGGCTGTCATGATTTGTATAATCTCTATCCCGAGGATTTGTGCGATGTTTGGAGGACAGAAGCCCGTAGGTTGCCAGCGCGATCGCGTGGGGGCCTGGCCGTGGATAGCCCGAATGTGAGCGCGCGGGAACAGCACACATTTGTAAGATGACAATTTAACTGTATGGTAGTTTCTTAGAACGCAGTAGTGAAGCCCATGATTATAGAGTCAACCAGCAGCACTTTGCCGATATCCGCAAAGTACACCGCAGTTGTTCCTGCGTACTCTGGCTGCTATCCATGGCGCAGTACTCTCACCGTATCTATAGCATTAGCTGCCAGCTTAGAGCCCCGCAATCTCAGGGTCACATCTTATCACTCAGCAGGCATACATTCCCCCACTTTTTTGCTCCTGCGCATGCACAACATATCCCCCCCTAACGAGCAAAAGAGGTTCCTTAAATTATGGATTGTCGATTCGATGGGAAAAAACCTTCCTTGCGACATCCATCCGCGATTCAAGATGGGGGTTTGGGTTTGTCTAGTCTATTTGTGTGCTAGCGTCCTGTCGATAATTCAACAATAGGTATTCCCCCGAAGGACAAGATATTGCTTGTCGTCGTCTTCTCTGAAGCCCTGCCATCAAATTTGCCGAAAGGGTAAATAGACATAAAGTTCAGCAAAATTCCCTAGCCCCCCAGAGGCTCCACAAACCTCGTATATATTCACGTATCTCCTAGACACTTCAATCAAATGCTGCTGCAAGTGAAATGTCTTAGAGAGGTGAATTTTCCTTGTACCTGGTACCTACATATACTACTATGTGAAATATGTTGCTAACACCTATTGTCTCGGTTTCACATCTTTTCCTGAGCGTCTGCGATCTCACGATCTACCATTATATGTCGTCTTCCCCGCAGTAGCTCCGTCATTCAATCTGGCACAACTCTTGGGTGATTGGCTGGTTGGTTGGTTGTCCCGGGAGGTTTTACTTTGCGACTCTCTTGTACTTTCCTCTGCCGTAATAGCACCTTTACAGCAGTTTTGGGTGTGTCGCGGTAATGCCGAGCGATGACAGCAAATTATTGTCTCAGTTTCACTCTGACTTCGAGTCAGACAGCCTGGGAGATCCGATCCGAGTCTATAGTGTCTGTCCCTCACTCCGACGGCCCGCTATTATCCCGTGGTATCTCAGGGAACGTGCTGATGGCATACCGGCTTCATCCTAATCCTACAAGGTGAGACATAAGTGTTGGCAGTACATACATACATGTACATATATAGGGTGTCTCTTTTCTTATCTCTCGGTTATACATACCCCAGCCACAAATAGATACGACAACAGAGCACACTTCTGCTATGCAATATGCGACATTGCCAAAGTATACGAGTGACTGATCATGTCAGCAGTAGTGCAGAGAGAGTCGAGGTATGAACCAACCAGTATTGGAGAACTCGAATCGGAAGAGGTTGTGTAGCCCGACCGGCCCCAATAATGGAATCCTGCAAATGAGAAAAGTGCTGGGTTCTGCACAGTGAAATCCAGATCTCTAGTAATTTCGCGATCGCCAGAACGATATGCCTCTTCGGGATGGGTCCAAAGAGCTCGGAATGAGTCATTAGTAGAGTGGGGTTCGTTACCAGGTCTCAACCACAGCCTTGTGAATAGTATTCAGCTTACTGCTTCCCGTTTGAACACTGGCCAAAACTCGTGGGCTGGGATGTGTTGTTCGTGAATGGCACTACGTAAGTACCGGGTCCCCAGGCACTTCCTAGTGACACATTAGACGGTAGAACTGCTGGTGGTGATAAATAGGGCACAAACCATCAGACTCTATGCTCGCTTCCCAAGTCCACAACCCAATTCTCACTACATATGAGATGAGATTCATCAGCTAGCACTCGCACATCAACCAGGGTTTGCGATTGGTCGGTGTACTGTAGGTCAAGTTTTCGTCTCGGCCGAGATCAGATCGCCATCTCTGGAATAAAAGTCCGAAGCCCACTTTGTCACTGTCGAAGTTTCATTTGCCATACAAATGACAATTATATCCACCATATGCAAGCCACCAATTAATTGCAAGTGTGGTGGTTGCGAAGGTTAAAGTCTCGATACGAAGAGCATACAAACCCTGTTTCCAGTGACCGTCCCGACAGAATCAAGCCTATATGGCCATCGGTCCGTAAGATACGGTCCGTAGGTTACACTGCAATATGCTGACCCACCCCCAACACCGCGCGTGTGATATATAGACCCAATGAGTCACCCATATAAGCACTGATCATGAAGGGGCTGAATTTCCTCCGCGCGGTAATGTCTAAAGCAAAGAGTAAGCGCCGCACCGCATCCCCAGATTCAAGAGGTTTATACGCGTACTGACACGCTGCCCCCTCGGGTTTTGTTCCCAGCACCGCTTATTCCACACAACCCTCCAGTGTCTCCGAACCAACCCCAAAAGCTGCCGCCCGAACTTCAGCGCCTGATCATGTCTCCCGAAACCCGGGCGTAAAATCCTATCCCCCCAATATACATATGTTGTCTCCGTCGTGTTCAGTATCAGCCAGAAAATGGGGAATGTGGTTTGTGGATACCGAGGTTGGCCCTTCCTGGTATAGAGTGATACTTGGTGCACATTTTCCGCAGAAAAACATGCGCGAGCAATATGGACCCAGCTCCAGGATGAACTCCCGCTCGTGGAGCATTCCAGCCAAAGGATTATGTTCTCCGAGCAGTAAACACCGCAGTCGAAAATTGAAAAATATCCTAGAGATTATAATTGCCGAAAGTTCCAGGCGGCGGTCATGGGTGAGAAAATGGGTAAGCGGACAAGATGAGAGAGCATGCGTGTATATGTGCTTATATGTGTTGCATTTCTGTAAGGGGGGGCGGATGAAGATCGAGTTACACCCCAGATCTCCGTCCCAAATTTGCGTACCGACCCTTTGGCCGGCCTGGAGTGCCCAGAATCCAGGATAAAATCTTCCCGTTAAACGTTAACTTGGTTGCACTGTATCTCTGGAGAAAATATGACATACCATATTCATCGGGTATGTATCCCACCGTGATATCGGGCCGACGGTCGATCAAGATGCGAATCCGCCGCAAAAAACGCTGGACTTCGTCATATATCCCTCCTGTATCTAGATCTGGCTAGTCGCTTGGAAGCTGGGAGTTATTCGCCACCGTTGAAGTCGTATTTCTGGGGTTGGTGCTGACCGTGCTGATAAGTCGTCGTCACCGCTGAGGTGGTGGATTGGGAGAAAGAAAGTGAGATTTAGAATCTCAGAGAGAGGGTGTTGTGGTAAAATCGAGATGCTATGATCACCACCGTTTATTCGTGCGAGAGCCACGAGACATATCAACCATTAGCCGTTGTAGGTATTTCATCGACATCACAGCCAAGAAATTAGATCTCAGAACGCGTCAACAACAAACCAAACAGACTACGTACCATATACACCTAGTCAACCATAAGCCTCACCCGGATCGCATGTCTGAGATTTCCAAATCACGCCCTATCACCAGTTCCTGGCAAGCTACACTTCAAAATCTTTCTTCCTCAATCCTGCAACTGCATCTCAACGGCCTATAAACAGTCTTCGGTATAAAAATTGACTTCAAGAACCCGGCCTCTTCTAATAGTATTCTCAACAGATTTTTAACTTAGTTGACATTCGTGTAACTACATTGGTTTTGGTAATATTCTAATCACTTTTGCTCACTCGATGCCTGGTGATAAACTGTGACTGAGGCTGTTTGTAATCATATTGCATTCGGCCGCGAGCGGCCATAAGTACATAAATTTCCCCACCATGTCCCCAAGGAGAACCCCCATGGTTCAAGTCATAGCTTCCCCATCCACTACTGCTGCGCAACGGAAAACACTACAGGTGTCTTCACTTCGGCACCATGGCTACTAATCCTGTCCGCCTTGTTATGACTGAGGCTGTGTTACGGCACGCCTTCCTATCCGTCCAAGACAATTACGGCGATGGCGCACGTCATATATTTCGTGCCATTCCTTACATGCCAGTTCTCGCAGGATATTGTCTATCTCGCGCTCTGTGGGGAAGGAATATGGTTTCTGGGGTTTGGAATGGGTTGTTGTTTAATCATACTTTAATCACTCTACCTAGAGTATGGCAGTACCCGCTTCCCCTCTTCCTCCGGATGGTCTGGCTAGGTGGGGGAGAACCCATCCTCTGTCCTTACTCCCCGTTCGGAATGGGTTGGCAGCAGATGCAACTGGCCGCTCCGCTACGCGAGACTATTGTATTAAGCAGCAGTTATTACCAAGCAACTGCGAAGGCTCTGATCACATTCAGTGTTCGTAGGCGGCCCGGTCATAATCCAGATACTTACCTGCGGACTGATCGGCCGGTCAGGCAAGTCCATGGATCTACAGATACAGTCCGGCATTGTAGTAGCCTTTTTGGGCTGCATACAAATGAAGGTACCCGCAGGTGCCTGTTTCGACTACATATATTTGAAGGCACCTGCCAGTGACTGTTTGGACTGCATAAATTTGAAGGTACTTGCTGGCGACTACATTATTTCCAAGTCGCCTACAGTGACTGTTTGAACTACTTTAATTGCAAGTCCCCTGCTGTTACTCGAGTCACTGTGGTTGGAACATATATCATATGCTTCACGGGCATGCTTTAAAACTCTAGTCAGTGATGTCAACGGTTCGATGATGAACTGGTTCAGGTTAGTGAACTGCACCGCTTGAACCGGTTCACATTGCACGAGAGACTGGTTCGGAACTGGTTCGAACCGGTTCATTGGAGCTGGTGATTGGTTTGCTGAACGATCTAGAATGAGGTAGCTCATACACTGAAGTCATCGATAGACTCACATACGTAGACTTATACTTAATTGTTCTCTTGCCACCCACCACTACAGTCTGGAGATCTCACCGAGATAATGGGGTGGCGAGTAGCGCGTGACATGTGGTGAGTGAGTAATTGCTATAAGAGTCTACTGTTCACTTCCCACCCATCACAAGCGTCTGGAGAGTGGATATCCCGTAGAATAAATGATGTTTGTATGCCTGGGCTTCAGATGCTCTATATACAACTGGTAGTACTAGTGACCATGTGAACCATCTTTGAACCGGTTCGAACCGGTCCCATTAGGCTCCCGAACCTGCAGTTCAGGTTCGAACCGGTTCACCTGCCGAACCGCACCGCTTAAACTGGTTCACCCTCCAAACTGGGACTGGTTCGAACCGTTGACATCATTGACTCCAGTGTAGATGAGCGGAGATACTGGTCTGGTGTGTATCCCCATCCTTCATATTGCAATCAAGGTATCACCCATGCCAAGGAACGAATAGACGCGTCAGTGTGACTTTCGGTTTTGAAAACTCCGATCTTCCTACATTCTCGTATTCAGATCCGGTGATATGAAGTGAATGCAATCAGACAAATCTATCCTCTTATTCCTCTCTCTCTGTGCTCCAGGCCTCGTAGAGGAAGATGTATGTGCGCAAGCTCTTAGGGTGCACTGGTGATTGTAGCTCCCTACTAAGGATGAACCTTCCCCAGCTTTAGGAACCATTGATTGATATTCGAATGCAATTATTCTGGACATCGATAAATTTTTCTGAAGTGAAAAGAGCATATATACACGCCTAATGGCGGCAATTTTCTTGGGCGGATAACGAGCGGAATAGGCGGACGGATAGTCCGGAGGCGAGCCATTTCCATGGAGAAGTGCGATCAGGCGGTGATGGACTTCCTCGCGGTCACAGGTTGGGAAGTTCCCACGCCGCTGAGCAGAGTGTATTTAGCGGTCTTTCTCTTTCTTTCTTTGTTTCTGTGTGCTACCATTCATTTTGCTTTCGTTTATTAAAGGGGAAGAAGGGTAGAAGGAGGGGAGCTGCCCCACCTAGCCCGGCATCCAGAGGGGGAGGGGAAGTAGGCACTGCCATACTCTAGATAAAGTAAATGCAGTATGATTAAAATAAAACAAAAGCTGTAAAAATCTGTAAAACCTGGCAAGGCCTCACTTGGGCCATGAAGGCGCACTAGCACCCATTGATTCGGTTCTATCTGCCTAGGTACTAATGTCAATAAAGAACGACTAATGAGTTCAACATTTGAAAGATACAGACGGTCATTGCGGACTGGGCTTAAGTATACGTCTTTGTAGGGATGGAATATATAGGCACTGTCACTTTACTAACTAGTGCGGGACTGGGGTTGAAGACTTGGGGATGGTGATCATTTGTCTTTGGTCCGTTTATACCAGTGAAGGCAATGGTTCAACTGTGAACCGGTCTGGACTGGCGGTTCGCGGTGCGGTTTAGTACTGGTTCAGGGGCGTGAACCACACCATATGGAACTGGTTCACTATGCTACAGGAACTGGTTCGAGACTGATTTCAACCAGTTCGATTCTTTGTGACATCTAGCTTCATATAATCCTCCTCTAAATGGCCCAGACGCTGAAATGTAAGCTGCTTCACGCTCATGACGAACTTGTTTTGCAGTCACCGGCATTTCGGTGCATGTGCAACACCCCAAGATTGCTTCAGATGTCCACCCAGAGTTAAAAACCTAGTCTGTCATCGGCTTAGATACCATACCCACTCAGATATAAGATACGCTCCCGATTAAGTTAGCGGCAAATTATTTACCGCATATGGTAATAAATTGGAAATTAAAGGTCTCACAAGGGATTTCAAACTTGCCTATCTAGGTAGGTATCATACCGTATACGACAGGCTAACCCAATAGGGTGCGTACCTTATATCCGAGGGGTACGGTACAGCGTTGCGTAGCCCGCCAGCGAAAATATAACCGGCTGACAGACTATTAAAATCACTTCCCGATGTATGACTAAAAAAGCCTTGGCCGAGCCGCCATAGAACTGGTAGAACCAGTCCTGTAATGGTGTGCAGGCGGCTGAGGGGTTAGGGCCATTCACGACAAGCCCGGGCTCGTCCTAGGCCATTGAGGCAGCCGCCCGGGTGCTCATACGAGTCCAGGTGAGCGAGAATAACCTGTCGAGCCGTTGTGTTTAAGTTGCGTTAGCGCACAGTGCAGAGCGATAGGCCTTGTTAACTGAGAGAGTAGATGAAGTTTTTTACAAAGATATGATACGCATCCATAGCTCTGTCGGTGGGTGTAGTATCCCATAAATTATTAGTCAGACACAAGTGTATCTGGGAAATTAACGTCAGAAAAAAGTTTATTCGCAATTGTCAGTATAGTATCTGAATGGTTTCATCACATGAAACGTATTTGTAGAGAGTTATATACATACTGCGATGTAGTTTATAATACTTTTAGTCGGGTGATTGATTAAACAAGGCTCGTCGTATAATGGGCGAGCCCGGGCCCGTCGTGAATCGCCCTCATCCCCGCCCCCGCTCCCGCATGCTCACAAATGGGGTCATAGCTACGCACTCGACTCGCTATTCTCTAAATGATTCTCACGAGTGATGTTAGATATTGAACGTTGACCAAAGTCACTAACCGGCTGCACAGCGGAATTTCGTGTGACATTTCAATACTTCACCCCTTCTTAACTTATGGCCTCCTCTCCTTATCTTGCTTCCCATAGTTTCATTCATACTATGACTAGTTTTTGACTACTATATCAAGAGCTTCGGGAGACAGAGCTCTGGGCCCTGGAATCATGCAGAAGCAACACCAGAACTATCGCTGAAACCAATGCGGGAGAAACGGCGTGTACTCTAAGGTACTCTCATTTTCGAGGCGGTAATCAAATGGTAATCCCGACCTAACTTGCTCGCTGTCTCTCCAAGGGAATTGAGTACTGCGAGACCCATTATTTGCACATGAAGTACCGAAGCCGTCAACTCTGGTCGGATGTAATCAACCTCTCGAACTGGAGGATTCTCTGCGGTATGATGTTGTAGATCTATCCCCTGGATCGTAACGGTTCCCGGCCCATACGGGCCGCCCACGCAACCACCTCACCACACGTCCAAAAATGGTCATCAGAGGCCGTCCTTTTTATCAAGTCTTCTTTAGTAGCAAATAAAACT